>Ga0157363_1006341_pt1 | contig 11111 bp, 7 predicted proteins | sample AttsexASBM1_FD_111477 | JGI IMG/M metagenome (GOLD analysis project Ga0157363, IMG submission 111477) | Fungus gardens microbial communities from leaf cutter ant in Ribeirão Preto, State of São Paulo, Brazil - Atta sexdens ASBM1 | ecosystem: Host-associated > Fungi > Mycelium > Unclassified ...
CACACACACACACACACACACACACACACACACACACACACACACACACACACACACACACACACACACACACACACACACGCACACGCACACACACACACACACACACGCACACGCACGCACACGCACACGCACACGCACACGCACACGCACACGCACACGCACACACACGCATGTATATATACTAACACATAGTGAGCCAGAATCCCCTTACTTATTCTACTTATTTTTTTTTGAAAGAGAAAATTATCTTAAAAAATTTTTATTTATAGAATGAAAACCAGATTTTCAATACGATCTTCCAACTGTCTTGTGAACAGCTTTAATTATTTTGGGAACAACTTGCGAAAAAATTTTCTATGTTAAAAAGAAATTGGAATTGCATTTTAAATCTTTGGAATTTCTGATGAGGGTTCAATCAAAAAGAAACATGTAAAGAAAATAGGTTTCAACATTTAAATTTATGTACTCATCATTGAGATATATAAATAATTTTACGCAACAAGTTCTGTGGTTATCTCTTGAATACCCTGTACTCATATCATAATGTTTAAAATTATAAACTTCCAAAATTAGGAAATTGACGTTTTTTACTTTAGAACCGATTTAATATATTGATATTCATATAGACTCAAATATTAAACTTTTTTATTGTTGGTCTCGGAGATGCATTGTAAAAAAACTAGTAGTAGAACTATCTGAATAGAAGTCTGTTGAACCAGAAGATGAGGGTGGGATTTTATAACATAGAGAATATTTTTTGCAACACTTAGTTTTACGAGAGAAGAAGTGTATTAAAATAAATCTCTACGAGATCATAACTGAAGTGTAGTGTGTTTTGATACCCTGCTCACCATATCTACGACGTGTTTGCAACATACATACCCTATTTACAAAATCTTTCACGAAAAACTTTATTAAAAAATTTTATTATTAAATTTTTAATAAGTTCTATTTTACGTATTATTGTAAAGTGCTTTAATCGTGGATTATTCATTAATCGCGATAATTTTCATATTGTTTATAATAAAATCATGAAACATGGATTACAAAATACTGCATACATTCAAAATATCATGATCAAATATAACGAACCACGTAATAAGTAAAATAATCTATGCGTCAATAAAATTTACAATTAAATGATTTTATTACTTATTTAAATATTTTTATTAGTTGTACAAGAATTATTGAAAGATGAAAACGACGCCTTTTTAATAGAGCTGTTGAGCAGAGCAAGGCTAAAATTTGTGAAACTATTACTAATAGCGCTGAATCAGCATGTATGAGTATTAACGACGATTATAGTGATATAGCTAATGATTGTAACGAAATTTCTAACATTAACCTAGAAGATGGATGGATCTGTAAGAACTTCTTCAATTTTCGACGATCGTCCTTGATTGAAACATAGGTGGAACAGAGTGATGAAAATGTGCAAGAATTTTTTCGATTTTCACAGCTATCTTCTACATCTGAAATGCCGTTAGAATTATGATGAAAATGTGTAAGAATATATCTAGTTTTCACGATCATCGGTGTCTATACCACGAGCAGACAATTGCAATATAACTGATATATATGCCTGGTATTATGCAAGATATCAGTTTATTTTCACAGCCATCTATATCTGAAGTACCATTAGAACAGTATAATGTCGATGATGATGAAAATGCGCAAAAATTTCTCCAGTTCCACAATGTTCCGTATCTGCATCGCAAACGGACAATGACAATATAACTGATACGTCTAATGCTCTGCGCAAGATATCAATTTAATTGATTTTACATCGACAAATAACAACACTGAAGTGAATAATGATAAAGGTGAGCTATTTATATTTTATTGTACAGTGTATATGTGAAATTATTCATTTATATATTGAAGTGTACAATCAATTGTCTATGAATTTCAATAGGTTTAACAGCTTTTGCGTTGAGAAATCGAATGACTTCGCGCAGTCCGCACTTGGCGGGTATAGTGATCGAGAGCTCCATTGCTAAACAGCTGCCAAGCCAAGACTAACCGATTTAGTGAGCTCGGCGACCGTGTGTTTAAAAAAGGAAAAATAGCCGAATTAGCAGTGGTGTAAACTGCCGCCCAAAAAATTTCCCTGCAGTTCTAGCGCTTTGGAAATCTTATTTTTGAGTTGATCCTCGTATTAATGTATCATCGCAGGTACAATAACAATACAAAAAGGGGTATTACAAAAATCGAAAGATGTACTGAAGAAGAAAAAGAAGAAGAAGAAGGTGAATAAAGAGGATAGTTGCAGAATAATCAAGATGGGATAAAAGAACCAACAATTTGACATATTACGTGAAAATCGATGTTATTTTTCACGATTTAATGTTCACGGTCTTCAGATAACAATCTCTGTATGACAGAAGATCTGAATCCACTAATGTGGTTGGATAAAGTATTCGAAGCACATATCTTACAAGTTCGTATAATCTCGATGATTACATAGTAGGCTGTAATATATTTACAGCCGATGTTCTTGCCCGGGGTCCTGTGTGGATGTCTTATCGACGCGACTATCAATATATTGTGGGACTTAGTAAATCGAGCCGCTCAAAGCGCTACAGATATTTGTATTAACGATAGTTGTACATTAACATTTTGTGTAATACGATGTGAGCGGTGGATCACAAAGAAAATTGACACATAATAATGTGATGAAACGATCGATATTAATGATAATAAACACTGAAAAATCTTTGCTTACCGCGCTCATTAATAACAACTCGAGCATATGCAAAACGAGGTGAAATTTGTTCTGATGAGTTGCATCGCTAATGGATGTCAATACGATTGTCTCGTGATTTGCAGAGAGATTGCAAAAAGAGAAGGCACTTGATTTTGTAAGAAATGCTAAAATAAATATATTAAACAATGGTTGTTCTATAATGGAATTAAAGCATTTAAAAAAATATTTAGCTAGAATATTTAGCTTTAATGATGGCCTAGTTACCGTTATATAATCGAAACATTGCGTAATGGTGATGAAACTTTGTACAATGGAACAAATTAATGTAATGAATTTAATAGTATCATTCATGTGCTACGTATTTTATATTACCGAAGATTAAATCATTACAAGCTAATTCTAAATTTATGGAGTGTTATAAGAAGTTATGGGTTTTGTATAACTTGCAATGTGTCATACTAAAATGAATGTGTCATATACATAAATGCTCATGAAAAAGGAGTCGCTGTGGAGCAGCCACCATGTGCGATGTCGTCGCAAAACTTCGTAATGCGATTCTTATAATCAATTTTTTTTCGTAATTATTTCTAACGTCATTTAAAGCTCAGCATGTACGATAATGTGAATAAAAGAAAAAAAATAAAAAAACGTATGTGATACATTAAAAACATGCGCCAAGTGTTTAAAATTCGTTGCAACAAATAAACAATCAAAACATGTAATGTAACTTATTGTAAAACATGTAAGAATTTTTATTATAATAATCATTTATGCTAAAATTAACATCGCCGGTGAAATATCACTACTTTCATCGTTTCCTTACTTACTCGGTTGGGCGGAGCGCGTGCCCCGGCGGTCACGGTGTTCTAGAGTCAAGTGTGTCAGAGTGGCATGAGGCCTCGGCCGATCGCCGATGATACTCCCGCGTGATCCGATTCGAGGACTGTCAGGCGGGAAGTTTGACTGTGCATCGAAGCAACACGACGCGTGGGACTTTGCTGAAATTAGGGGACTAGAATACTGGACTTCGAAGCAACACGCTGCGTGGGACTTTGCTGAATTTCGGTGACAAGAGATACGGACATCGAAGCAACACGCCGCGTGGGACTTTGATGAATTTTGGGTACAAGAGATATGTACTTCGAAGCAACACGCCGCGTGGGACTTGGCCGAATTTCGTTTCTGGAGATACACCATTCGTCGCTTCGTCGATCTAGCCGTACGTCGCCGACCGCCTGGCACGTCGATTGCCGTTCGTCGATGCCATGCTGTGCGTTTGCTTCTCCGAAATATATTACGAGTCCCGCAGGAGTCCGTATATCGAGATCTTCTCGCTTAAGACCGAATGGATAGATCTGCCTCGCCAATCGTCTCTGACGACGGTTGCGTGTTATAAGAGTTGTAGTAATACGGAGCCGAGCGTTCGCTTCTCCGAAAAGTTATTACAAGTCCCGCAATGGAAGAGCGGAGCTCTTCGATGTGCGAAATCATATCGACGTAGCGTTTGCTACGTCAAGAACGAAACACTGACCTCTAGCTTGTCGGGATCGTTTGTTTCACGACTCTACTCGAAAGTGTTTGGGTGCTTTGCTCTGCGTTCGTTCCCTATGACTGTCGTTTTTACTTTTCTACACAGCATTGCTACGAGTCGGTGTCGAAAGAATGACTCTTATGTGGCGCGCACATAGTGTTGGCCGCGCGATCTTCCCTCGTTCGTAGACGAACGTGATCGGATGTATCGTCGCGCTTACTGAACGTCAACTCCACGGATTCGAGTGGACGGAAGGAGAGATCCTTTTCGTGTATACTTGTAATCCTTAGCGAAAGGCAATTCGACCTGTTGTCTGAAAATGGCATACAGTCTATGAACGTATTCCTGGACGTCTCGATCATCGTCGATCTAGCGTCGGGGTCGAGGCGGAGAGTTACAATCCGCCTATCATGGAAGAATGAGAAAATGATTTATTACCGGTGTGGAAACATCACGTCGACTCTTCGGAGCGCTTAACTTGCTCCATCGGGCTCTATCAGAGGGCTCGTGGAGGAGGTTAAATAACACAAGGAGTGTCGCCGACCGGCGGCATTGACGACACACGGCTCTCTCGGCGAGAGAGAGTCGCTCGCAATAACTGCAGCGGGCGCACAAAGCTCCCTGGTTGATCCTGCCAGTAATCATATGCTTGTCTCAAAGATTAAGCCATGCATATCTCAGTGCATGCCGAATTAAGGTGAAACCGCGAATAGCTCATTAAATCAGTTATGGTTCATTAGATTGTACCCACATTTACTTGGATAACTGTGGTAATTCTAGAGCTAATACATGCAAAACAGAGTCCCGACCAGTGATGGAAGGGACGCTTTTATTCATCAAAACCAATCGGTGGCGGGCGGTTGTTCGTCCGTCTATCGTTTATTTTGGTGACTCTGAATAACTTTGTGCTGATCGCACGGTCTTAGCACCGGCGACGCATCTTTCAAATATCTGCCTTATCAATTGTCGATGGTAGATTCTGCGCCTACCATGATTATAATGGGTAACGGGGAATCAGGGTTCAATTCCGGAGAGAGAACCTGAGAAACGGCTACCACATCCAGGAAGGCAGCAGGTGCGCAAATTACCCTCCCGGCACGGGGAGGTAGTGACGAAAAATAACGATATGATTCATCCGAGGCCCCGTAATCGGAATGAGTATACTTTAAATCCTTTAACGAGGATCCATTGGAGGGCAAGTCTGGTACCAGCAGCCGCGGTAATTCCAGCTCTAATAGCGTATATTAAAGTTGTTGCAGTTAAAAAGCTCGTAGTTGAAATCTGTGTCGCACACCGTCGGTTTAACGCTCGCGGTGTTTAACTGGCGTGACGTGGGACGTCCTACTGGTGGGCTTAGCCTCGCGAGGGGCGGCCCAACTAATATCCCGTCGCGGTGCTCTTTACTGAGTGTCGAGTCAGGCCGGTACGTTTACTTTAAATAAATTAGAGTGCTTAAGGCACTTCCTCGCCTGAAGACTGCGTGCATGGAATAATGGAATAGGACCTCGGTTCTATTTTGTTGTTTGTTTTCGGAACCCCGAGGTAATAATTAATAGGGACAGATGGGGGCATTCGTATTGCGACGTTAGAAATTCTTGGATCATCGCAAGACGGACAGAAGCGAAAGCATTTGCCAAAAATGTTTTCATTAATCAAGAACGAAAGTTAGAGGTTCGAAGGCGATCAGATACCGCCCTAGTTCTAACCATAAACGATGCCAACTAGCGATCCGCCGAAGTTCCTCCGATGACTCGGTGGGCAGCTTCCAGGAAACCAAAGCTTTTGGGTTCCGGGGGAAGTATGGTTGCAAAGCTGAAACTTAAAGGAATTGACGGAAGAGCACCACCAGGAGTGGAACCTGCGGCTTAATTTGACTCAACACGGGAAATCTCATCAGGCCCAGACACCGGATTGATAGCTCTTTCTTGATTCGGTGGGTGATGGTGCATGGCCGGTGGAGCGACCTTTGTCTGGTTAATTCCGATAACGAACGAGACTCTAGCCTGCTAAATAGGCGTATCTTATGGTATTGCGAAGGCTCCCGGCTTCGGCCGGTGGGTTTTTACTACCAACATACAAACAAATCTTCTTAGAGGGACAGGCGGCTTCTAGCCGCACGAGATTGAGCAATAACAGGTCTGTGATGCCCTTAGATGTTCTGGGCCGCATGCGCGCTACACTGAAGGAATCAGCGTGTATTCCCTGGCCGAAAGGCCCGCGTAATCCGCTGAACCTCCTTCATGCTAGGGATTGGAGCTTGCAATTGTTCCCCATGAACGAGGAATTCCCAGTAAGCGCGAGTCATAAGCTCGCGTTGATTACGTCCCTGCTCTTTGTATACACCGCCCGTCACTACTACCTATTGAATGATTTAGTGAGGTCTTCGGATTGGTGCGCGGCAATGCGTCGGCATTGCGCGCGAGAGAGCGTATTCGAGCGCGTTTCTCTCCGTTTGCGTATCGCCCGAGCGCTTCCGCCGCGGGATTCTCTCCCCGTTGAGTGAAGAGAAGAGACGGTGAAACTCGCGGCGACCGCGACGCAATCTCTCACGTATATATCAACCGCGGTGGGGGGAGAATCAAAACGCCGCGTGTGGTGACTGGCCGCCAACGATCACGCCACAACGTCTTGCGTCTGGATCTGTGAAGTGGGAAAGTGACGTCGTGTCCACTGCCGCGCGCGCGTGCGCGCGGGTTTATCGTGCGAACGGACAAGCGAGGCGCCCAAGCTGGGCGCGATCCGGTGGTAACCTAAGAGGGCTGTCGTCGCCCGATGGTTTTTCAAACACTTTTCCGCCCGGCTCTCGCTTCGCGGCGAGAGACGCTCCCGTTCGCTCGACGACGATCCCGAATGTATCACCCATTGTGTCGCGTAGCCACCGTTAACGGGACGGCGGTCCGCGCTGCTCGAATGCGCGGCCAGTCTGATTCGAGATGCATATAGAGACACACGTTCACAAAGAGACGTCCTTGGACGATCTTTCTCAAAATTTAACCATAAAACATATTAAAGATAATCGGGCAAAAATTGTATTTTACGATTTTAAAACACAACAAAACATGCATGTTGAACGCGGTTATAAAACGCGTGTACATGTACCGAATTTATGTGTTGTTCAACAAGTATATTTATTGTTTATATGATGATTATATGATAAAATTATGTCAACATTGCAGAATACGCGAATATATATTCGATAAAGATCCTGTAAAGCAATTCGTTGATTTAATAACTAAACCGCACACGTTTAGTCGTACGATTTGCATTGCACATAATGCAAAAGTTTTTAATGCACAATTCATTTTACAATATTTCGCTATGAAAGGCAGTCCGAATCAATAATATTAAATGGTACAAACATTGTTGCAATGATAATAGATCATATTATGTTTCTTAATAGTTTAAATTATTTACAAATGCCTTTGAGTGCGTTACCGAAAGCTTTTATACTTAGTGGATCTACAACAAAAGGCACATTTCCACATTTATTTAACATATTATACATATTATACATATGAAAATCAAAATTATGTAGAGATATTATCGATTTGAAATACTATATACTACTACTTCAAGTTGTTATACGCAGAGCGATGCGCGTGAACGTTTTTTACTTTGGTATAAAGAGGCAAATCACTCGAATTATATATTCCATTTTATTAAAGAAATTGTGTGTTATTGCAGGAATGATGTAACGATATTGTGGCACGCTTTTCGTAAAATGTTTATCAAATGTCTTGGCAAAATTCTTTTGAGGAGAGTACAACAATAGCATCGGTCTTCTCTTGCGTTTATCGTAAAAATTTTCTTCAAAAGAATGATAGGTAATATACATAAAAATATGATAGGTAATATACACCAACGGGTGGCTACATGGGATCAAAATCAATCGCATAAAGCTATTTCTTGGTTAATTTGGAAGCATAAGTTGAATCATAGATCATGCAGAACGTGGCCCCGAAACACAGTTACTCGAAGGTGTTCTTGTTGATGGGTTTATAAAGAAATTATTAACGGTGTACTGGGCAAACATATTTTACAATTTTATGGCTGCTATTGGCATGATTGTCCCCGATGTTATACTGTAAATAGAACTCATGGATATTACTATTAATACGATGGACACCCGTTTAGAATGCACACAGTTATTACAGCAAAACTTGAATCCTGAATTATATTTTAATAGAAATGTGGGAATGAGATTACGATCGTATTTTAGTATTTACAGAAGATATGCGATTATTTTTAGAAAATCACCCCGAGGTCTCACGAAAACCATTAAATCCTCGCGATGTCTTTTATAGTAGTCGTATAAAGAACATGGTACTTCTTTATGATATAAAAAATGATAAAAAAATATATTACGTGATATATGTTCTTTTTACTCGTATATCTATAAAACAGGTAAATTCCCCGTAAAACATCCGACTGTATGTATTCAATAAAGAATGTAAATTAATCTTTAGAAGTGCACTTTCATCACTATTTAGACATCGCGGCATGTTGCTTTTGCCATTGCATGGAGGGTACCTTCATCTTTCTATCTTCTCTTAATTATTTATTAATTGGTGAATCTGCGCTTTCAAATCTGACTTGATCAAAAGATAGTGACCTTCGCCATATTTACAGGTACTCACGAACATGACCAAAATTCAAAGCAATATAGAACCTATCATCAGCGTATCCACACTTCATCACAGACAGCACAACGCAGTGAGATGTTTCAATACTCTTAAATCGCTTCTTACACATAATCATGTTTGGCGCGAATCAAACAACTGGATGGGCATGCTATATGTTCTCTAACAAGACATTTTCCGATCGTAAAGTCCGCATAAGCCTTGCAGCTCTCGAAATGCAGCCACGTATACCCCTAGAAATGGCTTGTTTCAATCAGATCGAGTTCCGATCAGCTGAGGCGAGCACAAGTACTTCAGCTTATGATGGAGACTCGATTACGTATTTCCTACAATAGTTTTAGCAAGACTATTGCTACGGTAATAAAAACCGCCGCATTTGCTCTTGCTATTCAATACTATGTATCTTTCGCTATCGAACTATGCACATATGGGAATAAGATTTTTAGTATATCCACCGTTCCGAAAGCGTTTTGCTATTCAAAGAGTGGTTACACTTATTAGTAGATAGGGACAGTTGTTAGTTGACTTCATCACGAAGACGGATAGCATACGTTCCACATTGCCCACAGAGGCGTGCCTCTAATAACTAATTAACTAACTCCACTATCTATCAAATCCATCCTGAGAAGGATCATAGAAAAATCCAGCAGCGCCTGCAGAGCATTTCTGTAAGAATAAGCATTTTATCGCGACATCTCGAGTCTTAAGTCTTCGAGGCGCCTCGCGAGGAATTCCCCACGGGGAATCTCAGGGAGACTCATACCCCTCATACCCTTGCGTCTCATACCCAGATGCTATGACCCTGTAATAAAAATGTTAACATATTTTTCATTAAACTGTTCGGCGTGGTGAGTTACGGACAACTCAGTTAAGGATATTCCTGTAATAAAAAGTAGGCTCCCTTTACTAAGCTTTCATATACTACTTCCAGAACTATCGGCCTGCCCTGATGAACAGTCCCAGAGTCTAGACCTCTCTCTTTGAGGTTGCTTCAGTCACAGTGTTTCTTTAGAGAAATCGACGAATATTTGAAATGCTTCGGCGTTTGACGGACTTACATTGCCTCAAGCAATTTCCACTCGTTACAAAGAACAATATTTAGTAATGCCACTTTTTGCGCCTCGAATTCTGGACATTCTAAGATGAGGTGCCAGACTCTATCCTCTTTAGCCTCCGCATTTGTAGACTTAAGCTATTTTTAACAAGTACTTATAATGCTAGACTTGCATAGAAGTTACCAGAATTTCGGAATTTGTGTGGTTCAATAATTAGGCTGAATTTATTCCGCCTGGAGTTTTTCTTGTATCTATTGAAGAAAGTAAATCTAACCCTGAAATCGAAAAATATTTCGTTCTCATACGCTAATTTTGTTCAACAGGAAAGATAAGTAATAAGTCTAGGGAGCACGACAGAGCGATAGATAAACAGTCATTTGTCAAACTTCAGAAAATGGACTTAGGAAAGGAGATTCAGCGATGACGGTAAAGTAACAAACAGCGTAAGGAGGAAAGAGATGCAATACTGTCAGCTCGTCAGATGAGTTATATACACCTATAATGACATTAAGCCAGTTACGATGATTTAAAACACCGGAATCCAAAGCTAAAAGGATAACAGCGGAAATACCTGCTGAGACATCAGATAAGATGGATATATCTCAGGAGAGAGAAAAGATTGACGAATGAAAAGAAAGCAGAATAATTTTAAGTCTTTTAAATGTATTCATTTTATATTTTCATATGTACTTTGATATGTGCATTTTACTCTTAACTTTTATATGTCAGAGCATTTTTTATTAATTATTTAATAATAATCTATACCTGTATTACTAAAAAAACAAATTTGATATTCATAAACACTAAATATTTTATCACACATTAAATATTCATTTATTAACATAATTGAGTCATTAAAGAGATTTAGATTTAGCTTTGATAGCAATGAATAAGTTGCATTTTCAATTTTGTAACATGTAACAAACTCTATTTCATAGAAAACATATTATTTTATTAATTAATATTTTATGTTAATATGCATGTAAAAAAAATTTATTATTTTATTTTTTGAGAGCGAAAAAACTTCTTTTATTATTAGGTGCATTTTCAATTTTGCTTCCACCGTTTTTTTTCCGAAATTCGAGGCTTTATTGTAAAAAACTGGTTATACATTTATGATTCAAAGTATTGTCCATCGCTGGCCACTACTTTCTCCCATCTTTCGGGTAGCGTAC
>Ga0157363_1006342_pt1 | contig 11111 bp, 3 predicted proteins | sample AttsexASBM1_FD_111477 | JGI IMG/M metagenome (GOLD analysis project Ga0157363, IMG submission 111477) | Fungus gardens microbial communities from leaf cutter ant in Ribeirão Preto, State of São Paulo, Brazil - Atta sexdens ASBM1 | ecosystem: Host-associated > Fungi > Mycelium > Unclassified ...
TTATGATAATAACAACTATATTTATTATCATTTTTTATATGTCAATTATATATTTTTTTAGATAGACCTATACAATTATAGTAAAATAAAAGTAAGAATCAGCTCATATTACGCAAAGCGAAAATATATCAAAATTCGATTAATAATCGAGCTCATAAAAAGATATAAGATTAAATTTATAAATAATATAGTTATTTTAAAAAAATTATTACTACTGACATTGTAACCATAAATTATGATACAATATAATTATAGCCACAATTAAATACCGCAATTAATTTTTTTAATTAGCTACAATTAAAGTTTTTTTTTCAATATATTTAATTAACAAATAAATGCTTCCTTTAAAAATGAAAAAGATCTCGATTCAACGAGTAAACTTATGTGCAATGGGTGTAAGCTGTAGATTACGACTAGACTCATTAGCTTATGCGAATAAGTGTTAATACGACGATACGAGGCGATAGGAGGCGTGAGTATGAGAAACAGCTGCGTTGCGATCTCATTAACGTGACCTGATATCTAAACCCTGATATCTAATCGTTCACATTCAGGATTTAATAAGACACAAGGAGAAAGGAAGGAGTTTAACGATCTTAATCCCTATCATAGATAGATTACATTCACACGCGCAGGTCGGATTGCGCTGCCTGTTGACGCAATTTGATCGTTTCACTTGTTCAAAACCGCGGCTTTACGAGCCTGTAAAGCATTTCCCCGTCTGAACGTGCAATAAATAATAAATTCTCGCCTGTCGTTCCTATAAGTTCGCACGATTGCTGCTTGGATAAAGCCGACGCTATTTAATTGCAGAAATTGCTGGAACACCTCAGTTCCTTATCGTTATGGAGCGCAATTCTTCTTAATTTATCAGAGTCGTAATTCTGCGATGATTAATGTTTTTTATTAACACTTCGATACACCGGCGGTATACTGTAATTTTTGTACTTTAGATGCAAAAAGTAGGAAGCCAAGATGAAAGAAACATAATTACCTTGTTTTTATTTTTCTCGTACTAGATTAAAGAAATATAGTTTTCTCAAGTACATCCACCGTTTTTGCAATTTAAACAATTGATAAAAGATAGAACATTCTTTTAACTTTTGTGCAATTTTTAAACATAGTAAATTGGGATTAGCAACTTTGTTTTATTTTTGAGTTATAAAATGATAATTAATGAATGAAAAATAATAATTAAAAGTATAGTGTTGTCGTTAATAATAAATATTAACGGCAGTAAGAAAATGGGAAAGTTTCAAAAAGTATAATTCAGACACAAAGTGAAAATTAAAATGCATGGACAAAAGAATGAAAATAAAATCTGTTTTATACTACCGGTGCGGAAGGCATTTCTTTTATGTATATCATAATATGATTTTCGGGGAAGGAGGGAGCAATATTTTATATGTTGCTTTGTGTTTAGAATGTTTTAGTCGCAGGAATTTCATACCTCCGGATATGGCAAGCGCTCGCTCGCATTCCATTGCTCTCGTCTTCCTAATATTCCCGCGAGTATTGTGTAACTCTCGCGGCCGTTTTCTACGTCTCGTAAATCCCATGTATTCGATATCGAGCAAATGTCGTTCATGTCTACCAAATTTCATACGTCAAGTGATATATTCAAGTGATATTCCCGCCGGGCACGTTTATCACTGCTGCATAATGCATTTCATCATTTGAATTAGATCCATGTCCGCAAGAAAAGCTTTTATATTAATTTACTTGTCGTAAAACAGATTGTGTCGGGTGGTCATGCATATAAACTAATCGGTGTGCTAGCGAACAAAATTTTTTATTTATTCAGCGAGAGAATTTTCTTGTCTGCCAATATCACGGGGCATTCTTGGTTTCAAGATTTATTCTCATTACTATCTTTTTTTTTTATAAAAAAAGATTATTATTATTTTCATAAAATAAAGCATTTGCCATATTTTATATAAAGAAAATATTGTTCCACGTATTAATTTTAGGGCAAAGGAACAATATGATTTATAAGAAAAAGAATAAAATTGAGAAAGAAAAATTACACATTTTATTATGTAAGAAAGTCAAAAGAATTGTAATTAAAAATTTAATTATAAAGTTACACTTTATAATTTTTATCGAAAACAATTAACATTTAGTTTTAATTAAAAACTTATATAAAAATTATGTTGGATAAAAACTCAGATTTAGTCTTAGAGTTTTTACGATGATGGCGAAACTGTGTTTCGATTCAGAAATCATTTTATTCATTGTTAGTATAAGTACGTGGTTAGCGCATTCTAGAATTAAACATCTCCAGAAAAGTTGTGTATTCTTTAGAAATAAGATTATTCTTGAAAATAAGACTTTAATGCCGCAGACAATTCTTACGCGCTTCGTGTAGGTACGTCATTTTTACGCGAATGGAATTTTCACGGGGATATTCTTGTTGACAGGATGTATTCTATACTCTAATTTTTCAGTCTTTCGCTCGTTATGCAGTTACACGACGTAAGTTATAACACGTTGTTCACGTAGTAGAACGTGAAAATTTATGACGAGATCGTATAGTTACCCGGCCCGGATCCCGTCGACAATTTATCAATAAATACCAGGATGCTGGATAGTATACGAAAGTTATATTAAATAAATCGACAGGTGGGCGATGTCTGATACCTAAAATATTTTATGCAAAATACCTGTGATCCAAAAATTACTACATATCAATCCTACGTATGTATTTCACACGTATTCTATTATTTTGCATTCTATGCATAATTACGATGCGCGTGTACAGCGTATATTGCAATTTCTATAATCTAAGAAATTTTTTTTTTTTACTTTTTAGCTGCAAAAAGCTTCTTGCGCGTCAGATTTAAATAAATTGTTTATTTCTCTTTTAAAAGTGAAAAGTGAATTTCTAATTATCTACATATTTTTATGGAAATGATAAGATAAAAGCAGAATAAGATAAAAAGTTTATTTCCGTCAGTTTCTTTGCTTTTGATATTACAATAGTGTGAGAGTCTACCACATAAATTTTCTCTCTCTCTCTCTCTCTCTCTCTCTTTCTTTTTCTTCTTTTCTTCTCTCTTCTCTCTTTTTTTCTTTTTTCTTTTCTCTTTCGCTTACTTTTGATGAAATTTTTATTCTGTATTGAGAAAGAAAGCATTTATCCGCCAGAATAATATCAGATATAATCAGTATGTCATATTCTACATAATTAAAATAAACGTAGATATAGTTAATCAAACATTTAATTAAACAACATACGTTTAATTAAATTCTCGAATCAATAAACGTGTTTCTATGATTTAATGCGCGATAACGTTACGCAGATTCTGACAATCGATTAGAATGTCGCGTGGTACTTGACAAACAATGTTAAATGTTTGTTCTCGAGTTTAACATACCAATTGTTCTACGCTAATATTTTTCGCGACTACGGACACGCGACGTGTATTACTACCTTGTTTATGCGACCACTGATTCAACGTCGTGTTTATCGAGCGTAAATTACGACAGGAGTGCCGCTTGTTAAGTTGAGGATTGTTTCACCTGACGGCTCCGATGGAGTAGTTCATAGTTGTACTAAATAATAATGTTTGTCGGCTTGCAACCAAGCTTGTATTGATTTTGCACGCTAGATGTTGGTATAATCATCACGTTGAGATAATCATCGAGAGAGCTGAAACACTTGTACAAATTTTTAAGACGAGAAGTTTGCTGGAAAACGATCTACTTACGAGTTACGATTTCTTTCTCTCATATAAGTTATTTATAGCAGAGAAACGTCTTCTTTTCTAAGAATCGTTGAATTCTCGGTAGGTATATCGAAAAAGTTTTCAAGAAACCGCATGAATTTTAAATTCAGTTTAGAATTCTTTTAATATATCGTATGATAATTTGATTGTATATTTTTGTAAATACTATAGACATAAAATATATGCTTTAATAAGAAAACTTCTTATTTTAAATTCAAGATTTTAAGTTCAAGATTTGAAATATATACATTAATACTTAATATAGAATTTTACAAGCAAGATGGTCCAAAGTAAAGTTCACGTGAAATTGGTCGATAAAATAAGAAGGAAAAGTAGAAAAATACAACGAAATTTGGTCTTTTAGCTAATTGCGAATGAGCTTCACGTTGGATCTTTTCGTTCACAAAAATTTTCAATTAACATGTCTTTGCTCGATATTACGTCTTGTAAAACTGGTACGATACCAAGAATTTCTGTAAGTTAACGTGATTTTCTGTCATCATGCTGGATTATGCACAGCTGTGCCGTATCTCTTATAATTAACGATATTCTCTCAATGACACCAACAAAGAGTCATAACATTTTTAGCAAGGTTGCATTGAGTTTAGAAATTCATGGACGGAACAAAAGTCTCGTACATGAAATGAATTTAAAATAAGGTGATATAAAATTATAAATATTAAATGTAACAATCATAAATTTGCATTCAATATTATGGAAATTTTAATATTACGGAGGTTTCACGATTGCTTTTAATAAATCTCTGTTGTAATTAGCAACAAGCCTTATAAGTTAAAATTACAAAATTACAAAATTAAATACAATCCGAACGAAATATTTATTTAAGATACATTAATAATTATGAATTCACGTCATAATAAAAAATTATAACTATTATTATGAAGATTAAGTAATTTTTAAAACTATTCAAAAATAACATGAAGGATTTCCGCGATCATTTCAAAGAATTATTATTTTACATTTCAATCTCCATTTTTCTTCTTTTTTGACTAAGTTTGTCCACAAGCTTATTTATTTAATTTATTCCGAAAATATCCATCAAGAAAATTTCCCTAAAAGATTTGTGTTCTTTTTGCTTATTGTATAGAATAGCGTATTCGAAGTAAGAGGAAAATTGAAATTATTTGTGGTGATTTATAAGGCTTTTAGACGATGTAGATATATTTGGAAGAATAAATTAAATAACTGAAAAGTAAGTTTTATTATTTAGTTGTAAAATATGAAAAATTAGAATATCAATTTTTAGCAAGTTTATCGATCCGTTGTTTACTCGACGCGTACTTGTTACTGCTTATATTTCTTTTTTGCTATTTTTTAGTAGATCTTTAAAGATTTGATTCATCAAATTTTTTCCGCCTCATGTTGATATTAATTATACTGCGAACGAACGACGAATAAGAAAAAATTTCCGTAATATAAAATATATTTTCGTAATATATCTCGATATTTATTCAAAATTAAACATAAACGCATCTTAATGCATTTATAAAATTGCTTTTTGAACATATACATTTTCATAACTTTATACGAATATTTTATGCTTTCATCCAAATGAAAAATTATGTAATGATACCGGCACAACATTACAACCCTCTATAATCGCAAAAAAAATTTGAAAACTGAGATGAAAATATAAATAAAAGAAAATAATGAAAAACTATTCTTAAAGAGAACAAAAGTATTTTAATATTCTTTCTTCGCCTGACAATTCAATAAGTGATGATACAATTAAATATGATGTGCATTGCAGATGTTACGTACATACTTAAATGCGACGTAACTGTGACAATAATCCATAAAAGCGATCTAGTATTCGCGGTTTGATTAAACATAACACATACCTAATAGGATTAAGAAAAGCATATTGTAGAATATGAATATTGCAGTCAAGATATTTTCTAGAAGCGGTTTACAAACGCACGTCAGGAACAAAACAGAAAGGCTTTAGCCATGTTCCGTGAGATGAATAAATCTGCATACGTGCAGGAGACGGAAGGTGTATGTATGTGTTACTAGAAAAGAGGGATGCTGTCGTCGAAACAAATCGACTGTGTCGCAGACGCAATTTTCAAGAATACGTACCAGCATTCCTTACTCTTCGTTTTCTCACTCTCTTTCTTTGTCTTTGTCTCTCTCTCAATTTATCTTTTTCTATTTCTCTCGTGGCTCTCGAGTTGAACTAGCGATCAAGCATTCAATGATGTTCGTTGAAAGTCATTGCGTTGCGTTAATGTTTAATGGCATCCCATGTTGCTCTTAAATTGATGGTACAAAATAATCTGACTCGCGACAAACTTAAGTGCTTCCGTCGTATGCATAGCTGGATCGTGTCGTCGAGAAATCTTTCTATACCTACTCTTGAAGCTCTCTTTATTGCATTGACCTGGTATTCAGTGATAAGAAAGTCAACAAAAGTATCACTTACAGAGTGCGACAATGTTTGTGACAATTTGAAGATGATTTCATGTGTAAAACTAGGTCGAAGATGTAGAATAAATTTTTCTTGGGAATTCCCACAGAAATTGCAGCTTTGAGAGTTAAAAAATTTTAGATGAATTTCAATATATTTCAGACTCAATTATTAAAATGTAGAACGTTGAAGTATGAAAATTTATAACGAATATCGATCTCCATCACATTTTTATTAAAATTAATCCTGCATTTTCCATAAAATAACGTGATTTTTTTATTTTTTCTCATGGTATAATACGTGCTGTTATTTATTTGTTGTATTTTAATTTTAAATAGCAGATAAAAAGGTCCAATATTTTAATTGTTTATTATCCAAATATGTTTATTGAATATTATTTATTCTGATATTTGCAGGGATTAGACCGTCTTTCTATGAGAATTAGTTAAAGGATATTATAGGATAATGAATTTAATGTACAGTGAGTGGCAGAATTTGACTTTATTATACCGAGATAAATCCTTTGTGTGTTATATTAGTGAAAGTATGATGACCACAACAAACGATTTCATTAAGAAAATTTCTGATTAATATGGAAATAATAATAATTTTTCTATTAAAAGACAGAAATGTAAATTATTTATTTTGTTATAGCTCAGAGAATATTAAAATATAGGAATTAGATTTTTACAAAAATTTGAAATTATTTATAATTTATCGTAATTATTCGACTTTTATGTTATGTGCAAGTTGAAATATTATACTCATGTGAAATTAGGAGGAATTTAGTTTCGCCATTTGTGTTAACTTTCAAAGCTTTAATTAGTTCTCTCTAAATATTGGGTTATCCGGAAAGTTCGTGCCGATTTTGAAGTAAAACTTGAAACGCAGAAGATTTAAATTTTAGTATACATTTATTAAATTTAAATCTTTTGCGGCACGAACTTTCCGGACAATCCAATATTTAGAGATAAGCTGTTTATATTTACTTGTTGATATTTCACTCTTCAAATTGTTATCTCTTAAAAATACCAAAATATTTCCATTTATTTCTTGCTGAGAAGAAAATCAATTATAAATTGATTAAAAATCTATTGAAAAAATACGATATTTGATGTATTTTACATGCTTATTTAACAGCTAATATTAATCGTTGAGTAAAAACGTTTCGCTTATTTGCACGTATATTGCTAATTATGTAGATAAATTCATGAACTCTGTAATTGATTCTGTGTTTGAAATGGTGACGAAGTATGCTTGACAATCAGATATAATTATCGCGTTTCTGGTTTGACTTCATCGCTCATGTATAATATTGTTTATAACTTTTTGACTTTCAGCTTGATGTGTTATCGACATTGCTCCCATTATTCTAATTCAGAGATATATAAGGCATGCTGGAATGTTATCGAAAATTAGTACATTACTTCATATGAGCGAAATTCGAGTAATTTATTTTGGTGCGTCATTACCAATCTATCCCAAAGTCATTTTAAATTATCCAAAAGAAATTATAATATGAATTTAAATTATAGCCCTTATTTAAAAAAACATTTATTTGAGATATTATTTATCTTAAATATTAACATTTAATTAAATCCATACTATTTTTCTTAGACATTAATATGTAATCAAATAATACAACAATCATAAAGTGATACTTTTAATATTTGTGTGAAGATTTTTTTGCACACGAAAATAATAAAAGAAGCTTACCAATATACTGACATATCACCTTGTTTTTAAACAATATTTTTTCAACAAAAGTAAAAAATAAAATTTTAGTAACATAAATACAATCTAAAAAGTGTTTACTACTACCAGATAGTATCGTAGTTTTTATAATATTGTTTGCAATTTTGCAATAATTAACTTTTTTGTAACATGAGCAAAAATGAGCGTCTAACAGAATGAGCCCCACAACTAACATAATCCTACCACACATATATTCCACATATTCCTATCTTTTTTTTTTCACAGTCATCTGTAAATACTTACAAGTGGATTTATACAAGATTTTTAAAAATCTTTTCACTTTGATATAAAACATTTTTTAATTTATATGCATACTTTATGTTGTTTTCCAAGCAAATATGTGACACAATTTCTTTTTTTAATCGTGTATTTTTCCATAAATACACGATTGCCTTTAGCTTCGATAGGGAAAATTAAATTAGTTTCGTGATCTTACAAGTTGTATCGGTTTACGCTGTACTCTTACTAGTCCTACTTTCTATATTTAAAACCATGTTATGAAAAAAAAAAAATAAAAAAGAAAAAATATAAATAAAACTGATTCAGAAAACTACAGACATGTAAAATGATGTAATATTATTAATAATATAATCATTGTTATTTAAATACGCAACATTTGCAAAAGAAAATCTTAAGAATTTTATTCTTGTATTTGTAGAATTCGTTTTTAGCTACTTTTGTACAGAAAAAAGTTATAAATATGTAAATTCTGAGTTTTTATTTTTTTAATCATCTAAATAGATTATGTTTTTAGTAAAAAAAATATCAGTATTAATAAAGCACAATAATAAGTTTCTAAGAAATAAGAGGTGTCTCTTTAGAAGAGTGTCAACGTCAACTTTCCTCTCGAAGAAAAAAAGATGTTATTTACTTATAAATATTTACAAGCATTCTTTTTCATTGTATTTCTTTTATGTAAGAAAAGAGATTCTTATTTACCGATAAACTTTCGTTAGAGTAGCACTGCTAAGATAACGGGATCATTTGTTAAAGACTGGAACGCTTCTTAATTATCGGAAGCATGCTGTTACGCGACGCTTTATCTTCTTAACGCAATTAACAAACTAATTATTGCTATCGTCTCCATTTTGCACTTAAATGCGTGTTATTACGACGACGAAACTATACTGCCGCATCGCTTCGAAATTAATTCGATAACGCGGCATTTGCGCAAAATTTGTCTATCGGTAATAGATGTTAATAGAACTGTCTGTTTGTCGATCACGTATCGTTATGTTATTGCCTCATCACATTCTGTTGATCACATGAAAGCAGCAATTTCACAGATAAAACTTTTCATGGCGATCGCACCATGAAAAGTTTTATCTGTGAAATTGCTGATATTATTTACGTGTTCTACATTTTCACGAGATTCATTCTACGCACACTCGCGATCGATAACGTTTCGGATGCACATGATGTTGCGCAGGTACATTCTTCCAAAAGCTAAATTGCTGTGTCAGCCCGTATGCCGCGTTTGATTAAAGTTCATGTATTCGTTGTATCACTGAATTATACCTCACTTAACAAACGAATTGTTTCTCCATAATACGGATTAGCTGCCAATAAAGTTCTTTGTTACATTTTGTCTATTGTTGTCAGTTAAAATATCGAAAAGATTTACTGTAATAAATTTCCAATTTTTAATATTAGATTTATTGTAATATTAATTTATTTTTAATGATCGATAGAATGTTTATTTAACTCATTCATAATAATAACTTGAATTTTTAATATTATACACATGCATGTTAAATCTATAGAGTCAAATTTAATTTAATGTTAGTCTGCTGCTAATAAATATATCGTTATTTTTTACCAAAACGATAATTAAATTTGACACTATATCATGACACTATATTGTCAAGTTGACACTATATAGTATATATAATTGTTTTAGTATAAAATAATGATAAGATTGAGTAAAAGCAATGGCGTTAAGTTAAATTTGTCAGTGATTTAACAGTGTGTACTCCTACGTGTTATTTATAATCAATCCTCAAATCTATTAAGTAAAATCGGTTTATTAAATTAAAAAAGTAAAGGTAAAATTAAATAAAAAATAAAGCTTTAACTATCTCTTTATATTTGTGAATTTTCTTCCTTTCCTTACTATTTTTTTATTACAGATCTTGAAAATTAATTTAAAAGACTGTATCAAATTACAGAGCTTTTGTTAATTACGATTTTTAATGTTGATATCATTAATTACTTTATCCTTTGTTAAGAATAAAAAAACACATAAGATATTTTTTACTTTGTATGTTCTATTGTTACGCTTGGTGACATTTAAATAGTATTCGACTAAAATGTTAAAAAAACGTACCACTTAATTATCATTTAGATTTTGCCAGCGTATTCTTTCTTCCCTCAAGTAAGTTATTTACGCGAATGTGCACCTTTTCATATGTGTGTATTACTCTTTCATTTTCTTTTATGTTGTGACGTGACTTTTACTGAAAGAAAAGATTTGTTTATATTTTTCTGCATATCGTTGCATGCATCTTGGAGAATAGCGATAAATGTCATTTCAAATTGCGATGTCAAGTGACAAAATAGCGAACGAGTGATTTCGATATTATAGAACTGTGTTCTATAATTATTTTATAATACAGGATGATCATGAATATTATTAATACATTTACATATAATTAACCCTTCGGTGCCACTCTATACTGTTTTGTCACACATTGGTCACATGAGTATTATATAAAAATATCGCATAAAAATGAACATATTATAATAAATTAATTTTTAATCAAAATCCTAGACATTAAAGAATAAAACAGTAATAAACGAATGTGTGTATCTTTATTAATAAAATTATAATATAGCGAAGTAAAAAAAGCTTTCGGTATGTCACATTAGAAGTAGCATCGAAGAGTTTAGAAGATATTCTCTTCAAAATAAATAATAACCTGAAAAAATAAATGAAGAGAAAAGAGGAAAATTAAATTTGAACTTGACAGGAAATTATTGACTAATCAAATAATATGAGCAAAAAAATTTTGTTTAACATGATTAAATTTTATTTTTGTCATTTTCATTTCATAATCCTTAAATTATTCTTTTTGAATTGTGACGATTTTGACGATTTTTTCTGAACTCGATAGATTAATGTTTATTTAACTCATTTATATAGTAATAACTTGAAAATGTTGTTTGTGTATGTTTTTTTTAGTTGTGCTACTTTTGAA
>Ga0157363_1006343_pt1 | contig 11108 bp, 1 predicted proteins | sample AttsexASBM1_FD_111477 | JGI IMG/M metagenome (GOLD analysis project Ga0157363, IMG submission 111477) | Fungus gardens microbial communities from leaf cutter ant in Ribeirão Preto, State of São Paulo, Brazil - Atta sexdens ASBM1 | ecosystem: Host-associated > Fungi > Mycelium > Unclassified ...
ATTGGCCGCGGGTAATAATAACGAAAAAAAACGAGTGAATAAAGAACGAACAAACGCGCAGTATTTTCTTACTCCCGGCCGTGGTTGATCATGAACGGATGAGTCTACTTACGGCCAGTAGTGGCACTCGATCTGTAGTCGAACAATAAGGGAAAGTTAGCTTACGCTAGCGTTTTATCTGTTGGAGATAAGATCTTGGAAATTGCGATAAAAAAGATGTCGGGCGGGTGTATCGAATGCTCACACGACGCGAGGTCTACGCAGAGAGAATATATATATATATATATATATATATATATATATATGTGTGTGTGTATATATTATATAATACATGTCGACCTCACGCATGGAATGACAATAAGAATGACAAAGGATCTCATTAACGTCGCAGGGAAATATCTCGGGCGCGATGAAATTTGATCTCGATATGGATATACATCACAGTCACATCCAGAGACGTTTCGATACGGAATGTAGGACAACATGATAAATTCGCTGAATTACAACTAAACGCACAACAATACGCAACATATCTTATGTTGTGTATTATTAATTCTTGCGTAGTACGTTTTCATTTTTATTAAATAATAACATGCATAGATCATTCGGATCAATTTTGACACTATTCAAAATTATCAAGGCATTTTAATAAAATTTATGTACATTGGACACAGGGAAGTATCTCCTCTCTCCAATTTTGATGAGCTTTTAATATAGTGTAGTCTAGATCAAAATAAGTGACACATATTTCTTTATACTTGCCCATGCACGCTTTTAAAAAGTAAAATCCCTTTAAAAAAGTCGATTCTTTTTCAAAGCAAATACTGTTATATAAAAATCGTAACTATAAAAAATGGAAATAAATTTTTTTATATTAAAGTTAAATGGATTAAGAATACTTTATATAATAATTTAAATAAATATATTTTAATTTTTTTGTTTTTATAAATAAAAAATTTTTTATTAAAAAATGATATAAAGTACTCTTGAAATCATTCAACTTTTACGAGGAACCATTTTTTTTATCATTTATATATAGTTTATATGTAGTTTCGATGACGTTTGTTCGAAAAGAGAGACTAATAAATTAAGTGTTTTACCTCTCTAAATAAATATAAACATGTATAACAAAAATAATAGCTCTTATTATTTTGATCTAGAAGCTACAATATAACTATAAATTTATCAAAATCAAAGAAGGATACTTTCTTGTGTTGCATTGTTAGTTTAAAATGTTCAAAAAATTATATTTCTGAAAAAATATATAAAAAAAAGTTAAATATCTTATTTTAGCAATTATTTACAGAAGAACATGATAAAGAGACGTTAATATTTTACAATTTCTTACATTTTAGTTATGAAATATTAATGCAATAATAAGAGATGTGGTTAATAACGTTATGTCATCAAACAAAGATTGTTTTGGAGAAAACAGAGAGGAGCCCATCATTTATAAATATTCAAAAGAAGCAGTAAGCGACCCTTTTTTGAATCATCATTTTAAGACATGAATTATAGCGACATATATCTTCGATTGTACATAAGGGAAGATTCGAGCGCGCTTCAAGTATCACATGTGGAAGATCCTTCTGAGTGAAACGATAAAAGAGACATTTTCTGCGGGATATTTGGGGATAAATTCAGGAGCTGTAAATCTCATGAAAATCTCTCGTCGAGGCAATGCGACCGAAAACGATTGCAAGATGGTCATCAACGAAAGATACAAAAGAATCGGTAAAAAAATGTGTTATAAAAGTGCGTTTTTTTGCGATTGTATCAAGAATAGAAAATGAAGACGACTTAACATTCAAATTCACTGACCATTTTATTTAAGATTACTTCTTTTTTTCTATTAACCATGTCCTATTTCTTTTCTTCTTGCGCTAAAGTATAATTTAACAGACTTTCTGACGTAGAAAATGAAATAGTGACGGTCGTTAAAATAAAAAGTAAGATAAAATGAATAAGCATGAATGTATGATAAAGTATGTTAGAGTGCAGAGGAGTGTGCCAAAAATCGATGGAAATAGACTATATATTCTTTCGCAATTTCTGTCGTCCTTCGATAAAATTCGTGTGAATTAAACAGTGTGATGTTTTTTTTCAATAAACGTGAAGTTACAGTAAACTGAGTTGCAATAAATGGATTATTGCTAAACGAATTGTTGCTATTGTGAAATAGTTTTATTTGCATAACATAGTTTATTTGTGCTCGTAAATTCAAACGCATACTTTCTAAGTTTCCACATCTTATCGTAAATTTATAATATCGAAATGTATATTTACCTTTTATGTTTTACTTTTTATAATTTTTTACTTATAAGATTTTCAAAGATTGCTCAAATTGTCATTAATTAATTTTAAATTATTTTATTAATATTTGTTAATTATTTTTAAAATTAATTTTTAATGCGATAATATATAATTATATTATAATTATATAATTATACTGTCCGACAAAATTTGATCTTTTCTTGTAACACGAAATCTGTTGGCTAAATTTGGTTATTACGTTATAAGAGAAAGTTATTTGAGAAAGCATATCAAACAGATAAAAACTGATAATTCTGAAGATTCTTTGAGATGTAGATTCGCCAGCAAATTTTTTTCTAAATTTTGTTAATCCTACGCGAAAGTATCAATTTTTAGCTTTAAAATGCATTTTATTTCGTTTTCGTATTTTTCAATATGATTTTTTTGTTTTCAAGATGTAAAAATTTAATACAACTTTTTTTCCATGTAATACATAGAAAAGACATTTTATTCCATTTTAATACTAGCATTAAGTGGAAAGTAAATATATTTTTGTACTTATATAATATAATATATATAAATATATAATATAATTATATAATATATATAAGTATATAATATAATATCGCATTACACAAAATCAAAAAGTAATATGAAAGACATTACATCTTCAACGATTAATCTTTATTACAATTTTAGCCAATTTTGGTCAACGGATTTGTGTACAGGCAAAAATACATAACGAATGGTCGACACTTGTGTTGAATAATGGTTTTGGATAGTATTATTTACTGATAATGAAGCTGTGAAAGCTTTATTCATACGGACGCTAAACGAACGTTCAAAGCTTCCTTAATACCTACAACGTACTAGTATTATACTCGCTAATGCTATATTCGCAATGTCACGCATATCACCGGTGGATTTTTGCGAGAGTATCCTGAATCCTAACCGAGTTTACAGAATAAGTTTTAATCAAGAGAATTACGCTTCGCAATCGTCGTAGGCCACCCATTACCTATGCGAGATCCGCTACTAATCCACCTCGTCACTACGATAAATCGTACAAAAATACATGTGTCTTCCATTATTGTTGACATGGAAATACGTAAATGATAAGACTAAGAACGTTAATCTATCAGTATACAAATATTATCGCGAATTTATGACATTCTGAGCAAAATATTTTTTATTACCTTAAGTTTTTGTTACCTTATCTTCAATTTACTCGATGACTTAATTTCATATTTACATCAATAATATTTCGAAAAATTGCTATTAATTTATTTATTAAAAACATATAGCTGCTTCATAGACTTTTCGTCAAATTCAATTTAAGTTAAGTTAAGTTTAATTTTCTGAGTAAAACCGGACATGAAGGGAGTCAGATCGTGTAATCGACATTAAAGGAGAATTTTATCAGTTTTTGATTCTAAGATTTCCAATTACGGTTAGATGTATACGAGCGGTGGTTAATTTCCACGAAAACTTCGCACTTTTGGACAGGCTCTTCTCCGCTCAACATCGGACGCGAAGAAAGGAGTTTTCGACGTGAATGAAAAGAAGAGTAATTAACTCTCAAACATACACTATCCAACAAAATTAAAGGATCATTTTAAATTAACGCTAAAAAGAACTAAATTCTAAATTACGTTATCAATTATATATCATAAAGTTATACATCATAATATTTTCTCTTTGAAATTCTTTTTTAATTATTGCATTGCGATTTTTTTGATGATTTAAAATGATTAGTGCATTTTCAGATCTTTTCTAAAAAAAAAATCTGTATTTTGCTATCGACATTAACCATTATCTCGAGAGATACTGCAGGGAGATTATACGGTCGAATTTATAATCTTATGTATGTGTGCTCGCAAACGAATCTCATTCTAAAAAATCTCATTTGTTAAGAGAAGTGATTATTCAATTTACTTCCTTTTTTTAAATAATAGTTATCTTTAATAAAGAATATTTTCTTGATAATAATTCTTGAAATATATTTAGGGATTGAGTATAATGAAAGGAATATAGAACAGGGAACAGAAAATCAGAATTTTAATCTATCAGAAATCACATAGTTTCTGATAGGTTGAAATTCTTATTCTCTGTTCCCTGTTGCCCATTTCTTTCATTGTGCGCAGCTCCTTATACAAATTTTAAAAGAATTATTATATATGCATAACAAGAATTTATTTTCTCTTAAAGAACATTTTATAAAATTTTTATAATTGTCAAAGAAGCGATTTTATATAATAAGCAAACTGAATTTGTTTTAATTTTTAAATATGCGATTATTGTATTTAAAACTGTGAGTTAAAATGTTCACATTGATTTAGTTAATGAAAATTTATATACGCGCGCGCGAAACTAGTTTTTGTAGGCATTTTATCTTTTTGTTTTAATTTAATAATCTTGATTAAAATATTAAATGTAAAGGGCTCAGAATATATTTTAAATAAATTTAGGTAATGCTTGTAATAAATTTATAGATTTGCAATATATAAATTTTTAAAATACTTCAAACAAGTAATTATTATTTGCATACAATAAGTATCTTTCTGTGTGAATGTGCGTGCGGGTGTTTTTTTCGAAATGTCAAGAAAACAACTTTCAAAAGTGTAGGCAGCTACAATTGTTGCAGCAGAAAAAAACAAATAACAGAGAGAGAGAGAGAGAGAGAGAGAGAGAGAGAGAGAGAGATACAAATTTTTAAAATAAAGATCTGAAAATGCATTACTTACTTTAAATTGTTTGAATAAAAAAATCCTAGCGTATATAATGATTAAAAAAACATTTTAAAGAGGAAATGTTGTATTTTGCGATGCAATTGAAGAAATTTGCAGAAAATATTTTGCGCTGGTACATGTCATTAAAGTAGGAATTTATTCTTCAATTTTTCAAGATTCACTTTAAATTATAATTGCTGTTTACAGTAATATTATTGCAGAGACTTGGAATTCGAAAGTTGAAGTTTTCAACTTTAAAATGCTTTTCTAAATATCGCTCTGCCACTATTTCTCACAAAGATACGTACTTTGAATTTGGTCTTTTTAAACATTTAAAACAGTCTTTTAATTTTGTTGAGTAGTGTAGAAGCGAGTTTCGAATTACGAAATATTTCTGATCTTTAATTACATAATATATATTATTATTACGAATGCAACTGCAATATCATAGAATCATTCGCCTCGACGAGGCAAAATAAAAGATACATTCTCAAGCTCTCTCACGTAGCGAAAATTGTTGACCCGTCTCTTTCAATTCGGGTTCGACGGTCCTCTCCGGCGCTATTATCGAGGTGCCTCGCAGACTCACGTCTTTGCGGACGTCGAATTTACTGTCTCTCGCCCGGGGAAGCGTAGTTTCATCAATTTTTGATCGATCGCTTTTCGCTTCAACTTGCCGAAGATGGATAAGAGCGACATCGAGAAGCGAGCTACTGCCTTCATTTTAGATTCGTACTAAATTTTCCGCGCGAATGTTCCTGCCTGCATTATTCTTTCTCTTCTCCTTTTTTTTTTGCGCCCATCTGTTTCGCTCTTTCTCTTAACGGCAGCTGCTCAGACCGTCGGTAATTTAATAAATAATATGAAAACGACAATCCTCGTGTGAACGGAGAAACATGAGTATTTTTATTTCAAAATAATATTATTAAATATAGGTATGCAAGGAAACGTTACTTTATAAAAATAATGTGTTATTCGGAAAATGACGATTTGTTATTTTTTTGTTTAATGTTAAAGTAAAATATTAGATTTAAAAATTACTTAATAAACAATATTAAATGTGAAATCAATATTACAACTTAAAATTATAACCTAGTTCTTATAATAAGTTTTCCTTATATTAATATTATAACAAGTTTTCTAATAAATCTTCTAATTATAATTAATAATTCTTTATTACAAGTATTAATTACAAATATTAATATTTTTGTTTTTTAGAAAATTAGATTGTAATTACAATGCAGATTTTATTAAAAACTTTTATTAAACATCGTTTTTAAATGTTAATGTCGTTATTAAAAGTGCATTCCAATATTGCCAATATTAAAAATTTATAGTTCACATTTATATGGCAGTGACTATCGGAATGCAAGAAACGAAGTACATAACATTTTTCAATACTTAAATTTCTATTATAAAATATTTCTAGTCAATTAAAAATAATGCAACCTATTAAATAATTATAAAGATAATAAGAAATTAATAATAAAAGTAGCGACTAAATTCATTCATTACCGTTATGGTACAAATGTAACGATGTTACCGAAAAAAATAATAAAAACGGTAACGGTGTTACAAGTAACGCATTACCTTCCAACTCTGCATGAAGTTTTTGGTAATTAAATGACATTATTATCAAAATTTTATTCATATTCGCGAGATTTAGATATTCAATAATTTCTTGAATTATATCGGTACGTATAATATCCTAAAAAATCGACATATCTGTCAATAATATTTATGAGTATTGAAACTTTATGTACTTCAATATAGTGAAACTTGCCGTACTTCAATATAGTAAAATGCATTAAAATGGAAAACTATTTCGATAAAGATTCTCAAACGCAGTTTCTCAAACAAATATTTTTTTTTTTTAAGTTCAGTGTTGATAAATATGGTGGAAAAACTAGATCACGTAGTACTTGTCTCTCGTGGCCCATACGTTTTATCCGCACGCGAAATGAATGGTCTTTTTAATCGATAATCGATCTCATTCGTACCATTAATCTATCCCTTTGCATCAATGATGCATCAAACAACGCGAGCTTTTCCACCGGTATAACCGGTTAATACGAACGCTTAAAAAATAAACTAATTATTTCCCACCCGTTAATGCACATGTTTATAAATTCATGCCACGATTTATCGTTCATGTTTTACGTAGCCCGCATTGTTTTGAAAAAATATTTGCTTAAAATATCAGTTTATACATTTGTGCATACAAGAACGATTTTGTTAAAATATTTAAAAATTTAGCTAAATACAGATCTAAATAATTTTCTTCGATTATCCAAATAATTGTGTAGGAACTTCGAATATGTTAAGCAATGCTGTAAAAACATTTGGATATTTTAACAACCAACTTGAACGATCCATAATTATTTTGGTAGTTTAACAAAGTTATTCTCAAATGTATCTAATAGCTAAATTTTTACATACTTCAACAAAACTGTTTTTTCCATGTAGGTTTGTTATTGAAGATTTGCTGTATTCATTAAAATTTCATAATTTTTAAAGTAAGTCAACGTAAAATATTAATGTTGCAATTAAGGAAAATTAAGCAATAGGCAATTTATAAATTTTATTGATACTAATAGAACAGAAAAAGTTCAAATGGTTGTAGCGATAATCGATAATGTTTTATGGCCATTAATATCTCACCGGTTCTATAGGGAAGGAAGAGAAAGGGATAAGGGGATTCCGATTATGATTGCAAGAAAGAGAAACCTTGGCAGATCTATAATAGGAAGATCTTGATTCGAATATTGCTGCATTCTTAATTATCGGAGGATCAACTTTCCGAATAAGATTACGATGGATTAATTTGCAAGATGAATAAATCGTCGATTATGGAAAATATTCAGCGTTGTGGAAAATTTTAACGAGACTTTACTTTTGCGAAGAGAAACGAGAAATATGACTATTATTTCAAATTGAAAAAAATATATTAAATAATATTCCAGTATGTATTTTTTAATTGTCATTAAAATAGTATCATTGAAATTTAACGTGACACTCAGATCGATAGAGGAAATCGACGAACTTTGAATCGATCGCAGGTGACGTATTACACTGATGTATTTCGATTGTTTGTTCACTCATTACGTTATCTCATACAAAATCTTCGTTGTAAAGTCTGCGAGCAAAGTCTTATTTAAATATTCTTAAATATATCTTTTATACATTTAAGTTGAATCATTACGTATCTTTTATATTCAAATTAAATAAATAGACTTGTTAAACTCAAATGAATTCATGTACACAACATGTGTACATATTTCTGAAGTTCCTTATATATCAGATATTTTTTAGTAAACATACTTTAACAGTAAGATAAAAATATTAAGCTGTTGATTGTTTGCACTTTGAATAAATGCAGAATTTCTTTATTTAATTAGTTGTATGTTTGGTTAAATTTATGTCAATTTTATTGCTTATGATCAGCAACCAATTTTATATGTAGATTCTTGATTCTATAATAACTAAAAGAAAAATATCCTATTATATATATTAGTTAATAATTATATCACTTGAGATCATATTAATTATCATGCATTTCATTATTAATTCAATTTAACATCATATTATCAATTAGCTTAATTATTAATTCGACATTTTTATATTATTATAGTATGCGTATTAAGTTAAAATGTATTGTAAGGTGTGAGTTACAAATTTATTATTCTATTTCTGTTGATAATTACTGCAAAATATTTGTCAATGATTAGAAAAGTCAATTTTTACTACGTATAGATTCACGTGTTTTCAAATTTTAATAAATTGAATTCATTATAGAAGAATAACAAAAGTTTCTTTCATTAAACTTAAATTTTGTATATTTCACAATTAAATTATTTACAGATTTTATATTAAGATTTTTCTAAGATGCTGAGCATCAAAATTATTATAAATTACTTATTACTATTCCGTTTTTAGTTTAGAGCTACGTTTCAAGAAATAATCGGCGCACAGTTAGCTTGAAGTGAAAATTGTATAAATTCATAAAAGAAATACGGTTAGGCATGCACGATGAACCGCCTTGATCAAATCACTTATGTGTACTTAACTTCATCGATTTTCATTTAATAGTTAAATTTAATAGTACTCGTGTATACGGATAGAACAATTTTGCTCTGAAAGCATCTTGAAACATCTGAAAATTTAATTAGATAATACGAAAATGATTTAGTTGGACGTCAAATTAATTACATAAGAATCTCGAGCATGATAAACAATGCTACAAAAAGTTTTGACATTCTAGCAATCAGTTAATTTGAACGTTCTACAAAATTATTTTGTAGACATATCTAAAACGAGAATATAAAACGTCTTTAGGTAATTCTTTGGTAAATCAAGTTACCATAGAAATGTCTAATTTTTTTATATAATGAAGTTGAAGTACCGAACTTGTATGCAAAATTCAACGATAGGTTAACGATGAAATAAGAGAAAAAAAATGTTGAAAATGTAATCTTTCGCGTATAACTTAGTGACAGATAAGGCTCGCAGACGCTTCTTTAACTACGTGTAAATCTACCATAGACTTTTCTCAAAAATGAGATTATAATAGTTCAAAAAATGATTTTAATGGTCACAAAAAAGTAATAGGTCAACAGCTATTCTGGAAAGATATTTACATGCACAAACTTGCATAGAAATTTAACCTCAAAAAGTAAACATAATCTTATCTTGTTTTCGTTCAATGAAGAGCTTTTGATTTATTATCGTATGTTCCATTATTTCATTAGTATACACGTAATTTTAATATTTTATCCAAATTATGCAGATATTTGTAATTTTGGGTAAAATCTGACGAGGCACCCCAAATTTTTGGTACTTTACTAAAGAATCATCTTAAAATGCTTTTAAAATTAAGATTTATAGACATTTTAGACATTCATGCTGTAGAAGGCATTTTTTAAAATTTAAACCGAAGTTATCCTGACTAAGTCATAATTACTTACACTTAATTTTACGATATATATAAATATATGAACTTGCTTATTATACTATTAATTAAAATCTTTGTAAAAAAGTTCAAATATTAATTTCTCAATTCTGATTTATTTAAATAGAAACTACAATATTTAAATTAGAATTTTTAAATCTGTAAGTAACAAAAAATGTACAAAACAAAACATGAGAAAAGGAAATTTATATTTTTATATTTATGATCACAGAAAGAAGGCACGATGTGATAAAATACAGTTATGAGACTTGGGTAAGATATAAGGAAGGCTATTGGAGTATATGAAAACACTGTAAGAAGGGATCTCTATTGGGACAATATGACTCGGAGGTTATCGATGTTTGCAGAACTGAGTTCTGTACTAAAAGCACGAAAGAAAAAGGAATAGGATAAAAAAAACTGGTTTAGAAAAGAGAAAATCTCATCAATTATATACGATAGAAAAGAAGGAAGAATTATTTTTAAGGAAAAGGTTCACTAGAATTAAAGGACGATTCCTTGTGGATTAAAGAACAGTTTAAAGAACAGAGTAAAAATCGAAAAGTGAAAGAAACAATGAAATGTTGATTAATATATTTGAGAAAGAGGATAAATAAGTTGAACATCAGAGATTTAGAAAGAAAGATAGCAAAATAGATGAGAAGCGAAAACTTGAGTATTTTTAATCATAGAAACCCCCCGAACATGAGTACAACGTACTTTATGCGATTTTTTATTGCTGTAACTTTTTTATAATATAATTTGAAGACCCGGATTGTGGCTGAAAAAAAACTTTAACTGTGTATAGATACGATAGATACGATAAGTCTGCAAGGATATTTTTTTTACGTTATTCTCAATGTGAGAATGCACGAAAGTTCAAAAAGAATACTTGAGATTCACACATGACTAATTTGTAAGTTTTCGTACATTCTGTATATCCCTTTATTTTTTATTAAATATACGTTTACTGAGTTTCGGATAATATAAAAGTACACGAAAATGTAGAACTAAAAAGAATTAAGGTATTAGGTGTACAACTTTGCTTTCGCCGTTTTTTTTCCGAAATTCGAGGCTTTATTGTAAAAAACTGGTTATACATTTATGATTCAAAGTATTGTCCATCGCTAGCTACTACTTTCTCCCATCTTTCGGGTAGCGTACGAATCCCGCATCGA
>Ga0157363_1006344_pt1:0-10000 | contig 11108 bp, 4 predicted proteins | sample AttsexASBM1_FD_111477 | JGI IMG/M metagenome (GOLD analysis project Ga0157363, IMG submission 111477) | Fungus gardens microbial communities from leaf cutter ant in Ribeirão Preto, State of São Paulo, Brazil - Atta sexdens ASBM1 | ecosystem: Host-associated > Fungi > Mycelium >...
ATAAATATGTATTTATTTTGTTCCCAAAACATTGATTACAATCTCATCATAAACTTTCACTCGCAACCTTCAATCTTCAATTAATCTGGTTATAAACAACAATATAAATAAAGAATAAGGAATGGATTTGAACCTGGGAGCTATTGAATATGAGTTGATCGTTCTCGCATGGAGCTACACGTCACTCGAATTTATATTGATTTTCTTTTCTGAATTCCCTTAACTATTTCTTAATCGACATTTGATATGTATCACGTATTAGATTTATTATGATTAAGGAAAGCAACTAATCATCGCAGACAATCATTGTGAAAACTGTTATGATATATTAGTTATAATATATTTATTATAAAAAAGTTTGAAAGCTAAATTTTTAGTTAAGTAGAAAATAAAGAAGGAATTTAGTAAAACTTTACTAATTTTAAAATAATATAAAATAATTTTATTTACATACATATTTCCTGTAAAGACCGTAACAATGTGCAAGGGTAAATTCGTTAGATTATTTTAATCTCTTCTGTAATGTATGTCTAATTTGTAGACATCGTTCTTTGAAATTGTTTAATTCTATCGACATCATCTGTAATCAAATGTATATAATAATATATACATTGGAAAAATAGTCAAAATTTTGAAAAAAGTTGTTTGGTATAAATTACTTATTAAAATGCTCTTGAATTAAAAATTTTTTTTACTTCCAATAAAAACAGGTCTGAAGAGGTTAAGACGAAAATTCTAATATCAAAATGATGAGGCTATAATAATTTTTGAATTTATAATCATTTAAAGTAGCCATATCATACCGCTAAATTTGCATATCAGGTGTGATATAAAGTGCTAGAAGCGAATTCATTATAATTGTTGCCTCTTGTCTATCGTCTCTTGTCTGATATAAAGATTATATATGCAAAGATAAAATGTCTGATAACGATTATATATGCAAAGATAAAATTAATATTTATTATATTACAAAATTATTATAATTTTGACATTTTAGTAATAGAATTTTTATCAAAGTAAATCTCAAAAATTTTCTGTTAAGCATGTTACTGTCTGCACGTTACTGTCTGTTTCCATGCATGCATGCGTTTGCGCGTGCGTGCACGTACATGGTTAGGTGTGAGAGTAACTCATACGCATACTCATTCACAAATGAAAAGTATGGTTTTAAAACTAGAAATTAAAAAAAATGATTTGTAACAATTTTTTTACAAAACTTGAATAAGACCCTAAAACTATATACTATTAAAACTATATACTAATTAATACCTAAATAAAAGAAACTTAATTTTTTTTTACAATACAATATTTTTTACAATATTTTTTACAATTTATTATTATGTATGATTTGTATGAATTATTTTATAAAAGAATTTCTAAATCATTTCTGTCCCAAATTCAATGATACAATGCTTTCCACTTGTACAATTCTTCGTCATAAAATATAATTGGCATGAAAATTGCATAATCATATGTATATATGTATATGACAAAATATGATAATGTGAATGAACAATATATGTTTGTCTTTTCAGAGAAAATTTAGCCAACGATACCTATTTGTTGTCACAAATGGATAATGATCAGTATGTGCCGATATGGACAGTAGCAAATTTTAACCAAGTGAAAAAACTGACGAAAGATATTAAACTTATAACAGAGGTACTGAAAGAGTCTCCCAATGTTCAAGTTGACGAAGAGGGACAAAAAGTAAGGCCCAATCATAAACGATGTATCGTAATACTTCGTGAGATACCAGATAGTACTCCGCTAGAAGATGTCAAGGTTTGTTCCAACTATTCTATTATTGTCACAAGAATTCAGGTCTGACTCTAACATTTGGATTTATTTACTGTAGAATTTATTTTCTGGGGAGGGCTGCCCGAGAATTATTTCGTGCGAGTTTGCTCACAATAGTTCGTGGTACGTGACATTTGAGTCCGACGAGGATGCTCAAAAGGCCTACCGGTTTTTACGCGAAGAGGTTCGAGAATTTCAGGTAAGTTGCAATAAAACCTGTATAATTTCGTCTGAATAACTGGCTGCAAAGTAAACATTTACCAATGATTTTAATCATTCTCCATATTTATAGCTATATTTCATTATATTTATTTATTATAGTTATCCCATTATAGTTATTAATTATTAATTGCTATATAGTTATATATAATAGTTGTAAAGTTCATAATTTTTATTCTGATTTTTAAATCCAGGGAAAGCCAATAATGGCGAGAATCAAAGCTAAACCAATGAACAGGTTACCGATACCGACGGTAGCCGGTGTAAGTGGTATAAAGAATGGCTACAGAACTCCACCTCCTCCTCCTGTCTATGATCCTAGCAGTTACACAACTGGACAGCAACGTTTTCTCTATACCAATGGTACAACCTTGCCTCAGACAACAATGCCGGCATACGCGAATCAAGTCGTTTATGTAAGTATAGAAATTACAAATGCTTTATGCGAAAACTCAAGTTTTCTTCAAGTTTTTTTATCAAAAAACAATAAATTATATATGAGAAATATCTTTTTAATCAAAGTAAATCTTGATGATTGTACATTACATAGAAAGAAGCTCATATAAAAATATTGTCTTTTTTTTAGCAACCGTTCTATCCGGCCGGTATGATGCCTTGGGGACCAACTAGTCCCGCTTATTTTGAGATGTCCAATGTCTTTACAATGAACGGAATTACGCCGCACAACACGTTCACGCGTTCAAATACGAGATACACTCCACGACATAGGTATGAATCTGTAATTTTATTATTTTTCTAAATATATTTTTTAAATGAATATCTCAGTGTCTGAATATCTTTTTTTATATGTATATAGAAATCGACAGAGAAACGGTTCCGATCGAAGTTGCTTAATAGATCCGACCAATCCCAGCAACAACAGTAATAACCATCATCATCATCACCACCATCACCATCACCACCATCATCAGCCATCGTCTATGCCGCCACTGAGTAATCGTAGCTCTCATCCTCCTATGACCGGCGTTGGTAGCGGTGGCAACAATAGCGTGTCCTTGAGCTCCTCTACGTCCACTTACCACACCTCGAGTTTGCCTCCTTCGAAGCCGCCTGCTTCTTTGTCCTCTTCTTCCTATCAGTCCGGCACAAAGTTCCATTCTTCGTCCGCCGTATCGTCTATCGAACACGTAAAGGGAGCTTCTTCCTCGTTGTCCTCCGCGCAGGATCAGGACACAACAGTGGCGATCGAGCCCTCCTCCACATCCTCGTCCTCAACGCCTTCGTTCACTCGCCACCGTATCCATCGTAGGACCAAAGATCAGGACACGAAGGTAGCCACCGGGAACAACCACTCGCTGCCGGCGATTAAGGAATCCTTGCCAGCGAATGGAGGCAACGGTAGCAACAGCAACTGTGGTGGCAGCCGCAGTAGCGGTGTGCAGTTCGACCTTGAGGCAGCCGCTTTTCCACCCCTGCCTGGCCTCGACCCTGACCATGGCAAAGCGTCGATTGACGTAGGTACCGGTGGCAACGTTAGCGCTGTTGGCATGGAATCTTCATCGCAAAATCGATTATCCGATGTTGTCAAGGGTACTGCCAAGCTCAAGGCCGTTGTCAAGGACAAAGAAAATGGTAACCAGTCGCCTCAACTCCAGCAACAGCAGCAGCAGCAGCAGCAACAATCCGCAGCGCCTGTGCCGGCAGCAAACACCGCCAGTAGATCCGCTAGTCCTGGAGCGAGTATTGGAATAGAGGCACAGGGAAACGCTGTCATATCGACAAATTCTGCGAATGCAACACATATTCTTAATCCCCCGACGGTCAACAACGAGAATACGTCGCCTGCCGATGCTGCCGCGCTCAGCACCGTCGCGCTCACTCCCCCGTCATCTCCTGATAAGTGAGTGGGATTTTTAATTATACGCTCGCTCTCGGTGTAATGGTGTTTCGGGCAGTTGCGGAGAGTTGCGTTGGTTCGTGAATTGACTTGTGTTTTAGCATGAGATAGAATAATTTATCAATTTGCGTTGAAGATGTATTATAATTTTTAGAAAAAAAAAAAGAATAAGTCCTTCAAAAGATCTTTAAACATTTTTATCCGACGACATAATATTCGTCATGAAGTGTGGAAATATTTTGGTCATACGAATCTTTTTTTTTATTTATTTTTTTTTTTTATAGATTCTTCAATAACGTTGCAGTCTTTGCTCGTTCGATACATATAAGCATAAAAAATCGAGGAACTCCCTTGAATTTTTTTTTCTTTTTTTTTTTTAAATAAAATAGCTATTTGTCGATTATAATAAAAGCTACAAATAGCTGTCTTGTTCTGAAGTACGCGACGAAACTTTCCGCTCTCCCAATACACATACATACATATATATTTATGCGCGCTGCTGTGCAAAGAGAGAGGGAGAAAGAAAGTAAAAAGTGCTTGGTCCTTGAATCGTTAACCTTTTATAGGACCGTTTTATTTTTATTTTACTCGTATAATTCAGTTTTATCCCTTTTTGAGCTGATTTATTTTTGTTTATTTTCTTTCGTTTATAATGGTTTTTTCTTGAAAGTTTATGTGATTAAGGTGATTGTAACGAGGTTTTGCAATGAATTGTATTACCGTGTTGTCATCCTTATGTTTGAAAATTATTTTTTTTTTTTTTTTTAAAGTAGATAAGTATGTTCATTCGCGATTTAGATCATTATAAAATTACGTAGTTTAAAATATCTAATAAACTCAAAGAGTAAGGTTGAGTTATAACGACCCGTTTGAACGAACAATTTTTTTTCGCTTATACAATCGAAAGAGGAGCTAATTGCTCTTTCGTTGCTTTTAGTTCTGTAAATGATTATGATGATGATGATGATTTTACTTTGCATTTTCTGCAAGAAGGATATATGTACAGAATCTTAAATATTTACATTTGTACCTAATCGCTGATTGTATTAATTATATACTTGACGCATAGAAAGCAAACGCGAGTGGGGGGATCATACAATAGATTCTGTTCAAATAAGAGATTCAGCTCTCTGTAAACGGGTTTCTGGACGCCTGTGTTATATCCTTGGATCGGTGGGACCGTTGTATTGGATGTTATCGGATTCTCCAATTCCGCATAGGATTCTCTCTTTCAGATTCTTCCGTTGAATTGCTTAATGTATCTTTGAATCCTTAAATTTCTCAGAGATCTTTAGTTTCATTCGTATGAAAATCATCGATGCAAGAATCTAAGGATCCAAAGACATCAATTATATTTAGAGCTTTATATAAAGAATTCACGTAACGGAGAATCTTAATATATGTCTTCAGGAATGCCGAATTATGTTTCATTTGTTGTTATTATCGCTGTTGTGTTCTTGGCTGCATTATGTTATTGTGTAACGATAGACACGTGTTTCTTTCCAGTTCCAGTTTCTTTCCTTCCCGTTCTGACGTAGTCGCGATCGATCGTATGCGTATCTGAAAGGAGAGCTTATCTTTTTTCTCATCAAAAAAATAAAAAATCTAAAATTGAAGCTTTCTTTCTATTGCCATAGTTAATCTTGAATAAAAGAGAATGTTTACTAACTGTTAATATCCTTTGAGTTACCCTTCGATTTTCTCTGCCTGCATTCTCGCTACTTTTTATTTAAATGTGTATATTTTATCATGATAAATTGTGCCAAGAATCTAAATAATATGGAGACTCGAGTCCTACACAGATTTTCTAGGTTTCTGAAACTGCAATCTTTTTCGGTCATTCTTCAAGAATGAGAATACTGATACGAAGGTGTTTTCATCGAGATTTTTTTTAACGTTATCCTTGAATTCTTCTTGGGCTATACACGAGCTTCTTCCGTTATTTTTTATCGTTTACATTAATAAATAACTTAATTAAATGTATTCGCAATGATTTGCTATTTTTTTTTATCGAAAATTGCATCGTTATCATCGTGCTTTTCTGATTCTAAAGTTTTAAAAACTTTTTTCTTTTGTTTATATAAGACCTCTAAACATATTATATTTCCTTGTAAGGATTTTCTATAAGGAGTTTCTATAAAACTTTATAAATCTGATATATAAATAAGGGTTTAATTTTTGCGGTAACGTAGATTCTTTTTAGAACTCGCTTAGTTCTTGAATATGTAGATTCTTTCATCCCTGAATCATTGAATTGATACTTTTAATTATTCTGGATTATGCTTCCACGGATTTAATAGATTAATTACTATACCTTTCAGACTTCTGTGCTTTTGGTATTCGGAATAAATACAGGATCCTCGGACGTCATTATTGGACATCCTTAATCTCCAGCATCTTATTAATATTTTTTCGTATTAGCTGTGGTCGCGACATTTCTTAAGAATTTACAATACTTCAGAATTTATCTATCGAAGATGTATGAACTGAGAGTCTATGCGAAGCTAAGAATGCTTGAGGACTTGAAGAAGCCGAATTACTTAAAGCAAAGAATACTCCAAGTTTTCTAAGAGTATTTAATTCAGGGATCTATGAGAATCTAATGATCTGAGCGTTTAATCGAGGGATTCCTAAGGGCTATCCCGATACAAATACGGCGCACGCTGCATATTGCTGATTGAAATTAACATTAAACAACTATCGTTAAGCGTACTAGAACGCTATATGTGTGTGTATGCAGGAATGTATATGCGGTATTAATTATATGTGGTATGAGATAATTCTCTTCTTGCTTGTACTGTGTTTGCGGCAGATAAATAATAAGTTGAATAGGGATGTACGATAAAACAATATTATTTTTCAGAGTTTTCTGATATATTATTATTTAATTATTATATCATTGCTATTGTCATTATTATTATTAATATTATAAATTTTTAATATAAGATTATTATTATTATTATTATTAATTATTATTGTTCGGTTTCAAGTTACTTTTAAAGGCATTTTAATGATGAAGTTTTTCTAGTTCATGTAATTCTAACTTTAATTAAGTTATAATTCTTATTACGCGACTGCAAAACGAATATATAAACGGAAAGAACGAGAAAATCACACACGGTCTCAATATCGTATCTGATAGACTTTTGATAATGTCTATAGTTGCATTGTCAGAGATGAACTAGAAGTTAATAAACAATGTATATACTGATGCTCATTAATCTTCTTACGATATTGCAAAACTCCTCCTTTTTTGCATAATCCTTCGGTCGTTCTCGGGCGGTTTTCGCGAAATGAATTTCCACTTCTCTCTCTTTTTAAATCTATTATGTTATTAAATGTAATCAGATTCGTAAATGTTTCATCGCCAAATTCTTAGGTGGTCGAACATTGAATTCTAGAATTAATTCATGGATAAATTTTTCTCTTTAAGCTGATTACGAATTTTAATTTTTGTATTTCCTTTATTTGGACAATTATGTCCTTAAGTTTTCGAAAAGCTTTCCTTTTTGAGCATCCCTGAATTATTGGATCGAGAATTATTGGATCGCCTGCACGAACTGATTTTTTCACTGTGCATGAACGAAGTTGATATGCGGTGCAGACAGTTGTCGTGCATTTAGTATTTGATGCATGCAATACAGTTCACATTATAGACTAAGAAAAATTATTGGTATTTTTGATTATATACATGTTTATTATACATTTATGATTATACTAATGTAATAAGAGCTCTATATATATATATATATATATAATCTATCAACAACCATATATAATTAATCATTGAAAATGATTAAATTATATTATAGGAATTTTAACTATTTTTGTGATATAATTATATTATTCATTTTCGGATTGTATAGATTTGTTGATGAAACCATACATATAATTATTATTATTAATGTTATAACAGTAATAATCATAATTATAATGATATGTATTATATAAGTATCAAAAATTTTTCTCTCAGTATCATACTATCACAATTGATTTTAATTTCTGATCTTGAATTATAATTTTATTGTATTCATAAATTGATGTTTGTACAAATTTTGTACCCACATATTTTCGATGGAAAACAACGGTCTCGGTGTGTCCAAGGATTTAAGAATATGCAAATCTACAAACCTCGCAATATGCAAAAATCTTGAGTATCTATAAATTTCCAAAGACACATTTCCCGAAGGTTTTAAAGTTCCACCGTATTCGTAGATTTGTATGATCTAAGAATGACGAAAAATATCTCTGAGAATCTAAAGAATTCGCACGAGAATATCGCTGCGGATCTTAGAATCTCAGCGTAATTAAATAAGCATGTATTAGTCATTTACTACTGACAATGCACCGCTGACAGATCTATAAAGACTGACGACTCGAACATGGTGAATGGTGTGGACGACGCTGTAGTTGCGAATGCGCACCTGCCGGCAATAGCCACGTCGACGATAACGACAGCTACGGCGACGACAACGGCAACGACGGCGACATCAGCCACAGCGACCACGGACGATGCCGAGATGGTAACCAGGTGCGATTGTAACAACGTCGTCGTCGTCCCTCCTCCTACTGCCTCTTCACAGAACTCCCAATCGCAAACTGGAATGGCCTCTGCCTTCCCTATAGTAAGTATCTTATTATCTTTTGAGAGAACTTCATTTTTTACAAGTTGAAAGTATATTTAGACTCTCGAAGATCTCTGAGGAAAAGAGAAAGAGAAATAATGTTTTTTGTAGATTTTGATTTCCTGAATGTGATAAAATTATTTAAAAATTTGTAGCATTTGGAAAACATTTGGAAAATTGAACACGGATATGATGTATTTATTTCAATATTCTTGCTCAATTTTCGAGGTATTCCTCAACAAACGCCATCAATTTTTTAATAATATTATTGTATCGAAGAGATCAAAATCTACAAAATACTATTTCTTTTATTTATTCTTTTTAGCATCCTCTTTTTTAAGCATAATGTCATTGGAAGATATAAGGAGGTAAAAGTTCTTTGATTTAGAATTAAGAGGCAAGAGCTTCGGATGATAGAGAACTTAGAAATGGAAAAACGATTAACATTAAGAATTCAGAAATCTATTCGATTGAATAGATTATAAATAAATAGATTATAAATTAAATAAATTAAATAAATAGATTATAAATAAAGTTAAATTATATAAAGTTCCAACTAAGTAAATAATCACATAAAGATTCTAGAAATGCATATAATAATTTTGAAATTATTGATGCTGCAAGTGATATTTATAAAATTTGATTTATATATTTTATAAATCTTTCTATGAAATTTTATTCAAAATTATATGTTATATTTGTGGCGATTTTTATACTTTGTGTTAATGAATATTTTTACCGCTAGCTAATAAATATTTTGTTCTTTGCAGGATCTTACGAGGCCAAGCTATGCCCAAGTAGCGCAACATTGCCGCGAGCTACCTTGTACAAAACACAAAACAGATGAGAGGGATAGAAATGTTTAAAAATTGCACGTAAGTATCTTTTTTCTTCAAATGATCTTCGAAGAAGCTGTGCACGTTGAGAAAACCGTCAATAGATTTAATCTTGTTTAATAATTTAATATTATAAATGTTAGTTTCTCATGTAAATTTTTCATCTCTTAAGATTATCTTTAAATATTAGCTTTTCATAAAACCTTCTTGAGATCTTACAAGAGACATGTCACAAACCATCCGGAACCGATTTGATTCTCCTTGAAATATGTTGTTAAACAAAAAATCTAACACGTATCTTTTTATACCTGCGTTGACTCATATTCAAAAGATATTTACAAGAGTGTATATCTATTCTTTTATATGTCCTATGAAGGTGACGGAAGAAAGAAAACATCTTGAGCGGCGGAAGCAGCTTAGATATAACGAAGCAAGAAGCCAAAATCTACAAATTACCACGCGTCAACGGGGTAATTGAACGATAATTAGCTGTGCTATATATGCTATGACGTCATCGCCATCTTCTCGGGGTCGGATTGGATCGAGAATCAGGATATCGGAGCTCGCCGCTGCTTTCACTTACCTATCTGACCCCCTCCCCCCGATACTCCCTTCTCAAACCGACGCCGTCACGTGCTGCAGGCGTGAGGAAGAGAGAACTT
>Ga0157363_1006345_pt1:0-10000 | contig 11108 bp, 8 predicted proteins | sample AttsexASBM1_FD_111477 | JGI IMG/M metagenome (GOLD analysis project Ga0157363, IMG submission 111477) | Fungus gardens microbial communities from leaf cutter ant in Ribeirão Preto, State of São Paulo, Brazil - Atta sexdens ASBM1 | ecosystem: Host-associated > Fungi > Mycelium >...
ATTTTAGAAGGCCAAATGTTAACGCTTTAAAACCACAAAAAGGCGGGAAGATATATAAAATTTAAATTGTTATTTCGGTTGTATCAAATCTAAAGCTCAGAACTTTTTTGTACACCTAATACTGATCATGCTTCCGTTTAATCATGGATGGCAAGATTAGGTCCAATCGATTTTTTTTAACAGAACATATAATATTATTTCTGGTTCCAAAATTTAATAGCTAATTATCCAGGCCATGATCTTGAAAAATATTCAAGAGGTTTTTGCTGGGACTTTCGAGTTATATAATACTTATGTTAGCATTACCCAAGCAACGGCTAAAACTTCTTGAATGTTATTCAGGGTCATGAAATAACATTTGTCAAGATTAAGATCATTGGAAGTTGTTTCTCTTATTTTTGCACCAAAAATTCATTTTTACTCTCTCATAACTCGAAGAAAAATAAACTTTATTATAGTGTTTTGAAAAACTTTCGATATCAGCTAATAAATTAAGGAACCAAAACTAAGGTATTCCCTAAAAAAAAATCGATTTGACCTGACTTTGCATCAGGCAACGTCAAGCGGATGTGTGAGCAGTAAGATCTTTTTAAACCCTATAATTTCTATCTGGAATATTTTTCTTAGAAATGCCTTGTTTTCGAGATATTTTACTGTTGTCAGATCTTTGTCACATCCTCTGTGTGTGTGTGTGTGTGTGTGTGTGTGTGTGTGTGTGTGTGTGTGTACAATATAAATATGTATAAACATACATAAATATTTACATAAATAAATAATCATATATGAAATATGTACATTATCATACATTTCTCTTTTTTTTGTAAAATACTCTTTAGTGTAATAGAAATAATGAATAGTTATGTGAAAACATAAAAAATAATTAAAGGGATAATTTTAACATTGTTCGTTTAAAAAAAAACAAATTTGAAAAAATTAAACAAATTTCTTATACACAATTATGCATGATTTTACATATAATTATCTTGTATATAATGTTTTACATTTCTTTAAACTTGATTTTTAAAATAAATAGTATGAAAATTACTCTTTTCATTTTTTTATTTCTAACGTTTTTACATTACTATTATTATTTCTACACTAAAAAGTAATTTTACAAAAAAAAAGAAGGATGTAGGAACATATTTTATAAAATTATGTGTTTATGAATATTTATGTATGTTTATACATATTTATATATATTCATGAAAAATTTTTTATCGGGCTTAAGAAATAGCCCGGTTAATATAAAAAAATAATCAAACTTCAAATAACATCGATTTTAGCGAGGTTCCAAACGTTCAAATAGTTTGTTACTTCCCTCAAATTGTAGATCTGTTCATTCAGAACAAGATCCAGTTGGAATTTTCCCGAGACTTCAAAATTGCATTTAAATAGATTATAATACGTTTTTAAGAATAAAAAGAATTTTTTTGAATTCTAAAGTACAGTGAAACTTCCATAATTTCTATTTTGCGGGGCTGTTAAAGAGGTTCTCCCCATTTTTATATTAGGGGCGAAGCATTAAAAAAAATAGCATGTATTACATGTAGTGAGAACGTTTACTTAAATGCTGCCAATGCAACATAATCTATTTTAACATTTATGTATTACGATGTACATCATGTACATATATGAAAGGGAATGAATAAGTTATAGAGTACTTGAAGTTAGAGAAGTTCCATTGTATATCGCTTTGTGGTTTCGACATTCTCAAATCAAATGTTTCAATTTTACAATAAAAAACTCTTTATTAGAAAATAGAAATGAGTATATATAATACAAAAAAATATGATTAGATTTAATTAATTGAAATAAACTATAATACATATATCAAATAAGAAAAAAAATATGAATAGAATTTCAATGGAATCATAATTAGTGATCCAAATAATTCATAATATCAAAGATTTTGATAATAATACAAATAAATTTCCAGAGAACACATTTACGTATTAAGTCTTGCAAATTTTCACATTAAACCTTGTGAATTCCAACATTCGCTCTGTTTCATTCTTGTTTCTGAAAATTTTAATGGGTCAATAACTAATAATAAAGAACAATTTCAATGTTTACTTCAATGAGATATAACCGTCGTTTTTTTATCGTGTTCAAAACAGGACAGAAACAATACGCAAAGTTAAATATGAAAATTTGCAAGATTTAATATGTAAATATGTTCTTCGGAAATTTATTTGTATTATTATTAAAATTTTCGATAATATATTATGAATTATTTGGATCACCAATTATAATTTCATTAAAATTCCATCCTGTTTTTATCCTTATTTGATATATACAGTTTATTTTAATTAATTAATTCATTTTTTTGTATTATGTACTCATTTCATTATCTAATAAAGAGTTCTTTATTGTCAAATTGAGGCTTTTGATTTGAGAATGTCAAAAGCGATAAACTTGTAAAAAACTTGTTTCTTTTTTCTTTCAAAATGTTTTATAATCCATAATGTTTTATAATAAGTTAAATGCAATTTTTAAAGGCTCTTTAGGAGGTCGTGGAAAAATTCCTACTGGATCAGATCTTGTTCTGGGTGAACAGATCTACAATTTAAAGGGAATAACGACTCATTTGAACAGAATTAAAATGCTAAAATCAATCTTGAACTGGAAATTTATCCATTTCATTCATTTCAGTCATTTTTATCACAATCGGGCTGTATTTCTTAAGGCGTATATCGTAAAGCTAAATAAATTATTGCAGCGATCGAGTTCAGCGAAAAAAATCATACAAAAAATCAAAAAATCATACAGAATCACATTTAAAATTCGGATTAAGCCATTTTTCTATTAAATAAAATATATATTTAAGAAAAATCGAAACAATTTCAATGCTTACTTCGATTTAAAAGTCGTCCATTAGCCATTTTTAAATTTTAATACTTTTTGAAAAAGATTCAAGAGTGTGCTTTTGGCATGAAATAAAAAATTTTGAGCTGAGAGGTCGATTAAAAAAAAATTTTTTTTTCTTGTTAGTTTAATGTACAAGGTGAATCATTTTAAACGCTACACTAAAATATCTCGAAAAATATAATAGATACAGAAAAATGTTTCCGACAAAAGTTGCTTAGTTACTAGGGAGAAAGAAAATCATGACCTTAGCTGACCTTGATGTCCTTAGTCAGATCAAGGTCATATGGATTTTTTTTGACACATCTTATTTTTGATTCCAGAATTTAATAGCTAGTGTCGAGAGCTTTCAAAGCATTATAATAAAGTCATTTTTCATTAAGTACATTTCGAGTTATAAGGCTTGAAAATTACAGTACCGTCGCGATAGCATTACGCAAGATGTCCGATTGATGGCTGAAAACTGTTCATGAATATTGTTCAGGATCACGTCCTGGATAACATTTGTTATGATCAATGTCATTGGAGATTGTTTCCCCTCCTGGGATACATGATTATTTAGAAAGGATAAAATAAATATGTGTCAGTTATGCTGATGAGCAACAACGAGAGAGAAAGAAAGAGATCTCTTTATTTATCGATCGAATCGATATATTATGTCTGAGTGATACATCGTCATACACGGACGTGTGTTCTAAAAATGTTCTAAAAATGATCTTTATATTTTGATTTTAACAATTCTACTTTTAAGTTTTAATATGTTCAACAAAGCTTCAGTGCAATACTTCATGTTCCATGATGCTTAACAATGCATCTTTGTCAATTTGCGAGTGACCTAGGCATTATGGATATATGAGCTAATTATACTTGTATCATTCTTGCTGAGAAAAACTCCAAAGAGAATAGAAATGTTCAAAATAAAAAAAACATCAATCCAATATCTGAGTATTGATTGTTCATTCAATAATTGCCCCGTTTATCGCTGCTGACTCTCATTAGCCTACTATATTTATTTTTTTGTATTATTTAAAATTCAAGAGTCTTAATATAATTATTATTATTCGATATATTATCGTCATGTACAAAAGAAACATAGTGGTACTAATGTGATTCAAAGTAACAAAATGAGTTTCAGATAAATAATATATGTATATCTTATATTTAACACTCCTATTATTATATATTTTTATTTTTGCACTGAAAATTTATTTTTATGTAAAAATGGAAATAAGAGAAACAATCTTCAATGACCTTAATCTTAATGAATGTTATCCAGGAGATATATCCGTATATCGCCTCTTTTACCACTTCAGAAAGTGCCACATATTTGGCTTTCATGATCGAAAGAGCAATTGATTTTTGTTGTTTACATTTCTAGCTAATGGGGCCTTGAATTAATATGAGAACTAGGTATAAGAACATCGATTATCGATGCTTCCTCCCTAATAGGAATCGATATAAGTGTGAAGAGGTCTGCTAGATTTGATGTAAGTGATTCCCAAACTGGGCGTAGCGATTAAATATCTCAAGGCATGTTTCGCTGTTTTTTAATGAATTTTTCCAGAATTTGCATTGAAACGGATCAATGTATTTGCTGTAAATGTCAAATTAGCTCTTATGGTATTCGCTAAGTAAATCAAATTCCTAACAAGTTCTCGGCTCTTGCTTCATCTCATTTTTCTTTTCTTTTGATGTTGCCTCATTCTCATGAGATAATTATGCTGATTTCCATCAGAATAGAGATTTGCACGAGATTTGCCGGGTTTGCACAAGTCATATTAAATTTTTCGATAACTCTTTTATATATGAGAGATATGTATGTATTATTCCTATTCATTCGACACGCATTCCTAAAATTTCGGTCACTTTTAAGTTTTTCATTTTAAATTTTCCACATAATATGGTTTTTACCGATGAATATCTTCAAATTTTGTGATGCTATAAGCAGAGTGAAGCTCAATTGCGTACATTACGATCGGACACGACAATATTTCTCAATCGGACATGGACCTGATCGGACACAAATGCGATAGGACACGAACTCGATTGGACCCTCAGCGTTGCATTAGGACGCGGATCCGATTGCGCACTGACACGATTGCGCACGGACTCGATTGCGCACAAATCTGATTGTGCATCGACCCGATTGTACACGACCTGATTGCACACAAACTCAATCAGACGCAATAGCGATCAAAAAAATGGGGAAAATATTAATAGATGATGAAAAAACATAAATAAGTATTTGTATATCCACGCGAAGCGACTCTCATTCCTCTCTTCCCAGCAAAGGAGCGTATAATACTTCTAATTATACTGTTGATATAATTGTACTGTTGATATTAGAAAATACATCATGTAGACAGTGTATGGACTAATACTTATTAGCGGATGCGCCGCCTCGAACAAAGAAAAAATAATATCCTATCCGCTTGGGACCTAACCGCCTAAAAATTGTAGACAGTATCAGCTTGGAATATTTCTAATCCATGAACACAGTGCGAGAACAGTCTGTGTGCAATCGGATCGATGCGCAATCGGATCCGTGTGCAATTGGATTGTGCACAATCGAGTCGATACGCAATAGGATTGATGGACAATTGGGTCGATGCGCAATCGGGTCGACGCGTAATCGGATCTGTGCGCAATCGAATCTATGTGCAATCGAGTCCGTGTCCGATTGGGAAATACTGTCGTGTCCGATCGATAATGTGTAATCGGTACGCTCCTTATAAACAAGTCGTCTATACAATAACAATTACGACGTCATCGTGTATTTGTTATACGAATGAATATGGTTCAATTTCAGAGTAGCCCAATGTTGCTCAAGATGTATGTTCTGATGTCATTCCCTACCGGATTTAGCCATATAGGCGCAATTTACATACCTTTTTATTCTGTTCGGATACTTTAAACATGGGCAATTGCTCCATGTAGATTTCTGATGAAAAGTTTCCTTGAATGTAGTTTGTATTGGGAGTACAAATTAGTTCGGTCCGTTTTTGTGCATTTATTTCAAATCAAAATGAATGAACAGATCAATTAAAGTATTGTCCATCGCTGCCTTCTACTTTTTCCCATCTCTCAAGCAATTTTCGAATTCCATCTCGAAAAAATGTCGTCTTTGGAGGCGATCCAATTTTGGAGCCAATTTTCGATTTCTGCGAAAGAAATGAACCGGTGACTTGATGTATCCTTCGGAACAACCAGTAATCAGAAAGAGTATAAATGTCCGGAGAATACGGCGGGTGCGGTAAAACATTCCATTTGAGCATTTCCAAATATTTTTTTACGACTTTAGCGACATGAGGCCGAGCGTTGTCATGAAAAAGAATAACTTTATCATGTCTTTGCTCGTATTCCGGTCGTTTTTTTCGCAATACACGGTTCAAACGAATCAATTGTAGCCGATACCGATCGCCCGTAATGGAATTGCTAGGTTTCAACAGCTCATAGTAAACAAGATCCTTTTGGTCCCTCCAAATACAGAGTATGATCTTCGAACCATGGATGTTCGGCCGTGGTGTTGATGTTGAGATCGATGGCAACGATTGACCGGGCTTAGCGTAGTATTTTTTCTTCTTGGGATTGTCGTAGAATATCCACTTCTCATCTCCAGTCACAATCTGATGCAAAAAACTTTTTTTCTGTTGTCTTTGAATCAGTTGTTCGCAAGTGAAAAATCGCCTTTCAACGTTTTTCAGTTTCAGTTCATAAAGCACCCAATTTCCTTGTTTTTGAATCATTCTCATGGCTCTCAATCATACAGAAACGGCTTGTTGAGTTACCCCCAATGATTCTGCAAGTTTCTCTTGCGTTTGATCTTCTTCGAGTAATGCCTCTAATTCTTCGAATTTTTTTGGCTGTCCAGAGCGAGGCTTGTCTCTTCAACGCTGAAATCTCCATCCTTGAAACGTCGAAACCATTCCCTACATGATTTATCAGGAGCAGTGTCACCATAAACTTCGACAAGCATTCGATGGACTTTAGCCGCACTTTTCTTCCAATTAAAACAGAAAATCAAAATCTCCCGCAAATGCTGTTTGGTTAACACAAAATTCGACATTTCAAACACAGTAAAAATCAAGGTTTTTGTATGAAACTGAAAGCGATATAAGCTGAATATTATTAGCAGATGTTTAACCTCTCTGAAATTGCCAAAATCAGTTGTCGCTATGAACCATTCACAACAGCTGGAGCCATCTTTAGGGAAACGGACCGAACTAATTTGTACTCCCAAATGTCTATTTGATGAATATACATCTTCTCTTCGATATCCAGATCAAATAGAATACGTATAGTTTCCATCCTTGCGACAGGAACATAGTCTTCGTCAAAGTCTATTCCGTGGCGTTGTTTACATCCGCGAACTACCACTCTTGCCTTATACTTCTCCACCGTTTTAACATTTTTTTGTGTGAAAGATCCATTTGCAATTTATTACTTTCTTACCTAGAAGTAATTCTGTGAGCTCTCAGATTCCGCACTTTTTTTTTTAGTGAATTATACTCAGTTCGCCTCTAGCCATTCATTTTTATAAACACTACATATAGCTTCTTTTATTGATAAAGGATCAATTTCCACCTCTGTGACATATGCGATGTGATACTTCCTTTTCGATCTTCCTCGCTGACCAGTACATATGATTTTCGGCCTACTAGGCCCTCTCGATAGATTTATCATTGGGTACAAGATATACTTCTTTTTCATTTTGACTTAATTCCTCCGACATATTATCGTGTAGCTCGATTACTCGTTTTCTATCACTTGAAGTTTCATAATCAATGCTGTCGGTTGAACTATTATTGTCCGTTCTCTGTATTCCATTATCACTTAGTCTCTCGTTTGCTGTCTCGACTTCCGTATCTATTGATTGAAGAGGTAATTTCACTTCTTGTGGTGATCTTTGAGTTACAAATCGAGGATTCTCAATAAAACAGACGTCATAATTTTTAATTGTATTGTACCTCTACGCCATAGTCGATAAGCCTTCGATTCTATACTATATTCAACAAACACGAAATTTTCTCTCTTGCGTCCCACTTTGATAATCCAGATTATCCTTTTTTCAAAGCAGTTATTTGAAAATCAAACGTCTTCTGAATTTCCCAAGCATCGTGATTAAATGAATTATGCGTTGTCGAATTGAATGATTCGCTCGCCTCTTTTGCCACAGTCGAATCAATTTTAGACTTTCATTTATTTTGTATCGTGTCGAAACAATTATTGTGATCGTGTTGCGCTTTCGAGTTAGCGTTTGGCTTCGCGTCGGTGTTATCCTCTCGAGTAACGGATATTACTTCGAGTACGGGTTCTTGCTTGCTGTCGAGAAATCTTGTGAATAATCAGTTATCGGTCACCATCTGAAGTGACCGCGGAGAGAAGTGAAAGCTCATATTGCAGAGTATAGTTGTCGTTAGAAGTAAGTCGTCGTTATCCTTTTGTGAGAATAGATTGTATCGAGCGGAGGAAGCGAGGCTCCGAAGATTACACATAAATGATTCGCCAAATATAATTGTTCTTTATTTCTTGATTATTTCGTGTGGGATTCTTATAGCTTATCCCTTCGACAATTTTCCCATTTTTGAAGATCCATCTCTGCCGTCGCGAATTAATTGCGAATGAAAATAGGAAGATTTTTGAAAGAGTAGCACGCTCTCTCGCCTGGCGCCCAACTTATTTAGTGAAAAGCTAAGAGAATTTGCCGAAAATTCCTCTAGTCTGAGATATTACGCTGTCGAATGAAAAAGGTACTTTTACGTAAGAGGAGAGCTAAGAGCACGCGACGAAATTGCCGTCGCTCACAAGCATGGTTACATAACATGATCTCAATCTAGACTAATTATAAATCTTACCATCTAGATATAAAAAAAATCCCACCACCATCCCCATCGTCTTATAATTGTAATATAAAAATGTCAACATGAATATTAAAACGATGGTGTCATCTATATTTTTCAAGGAATTGAAAAAAAAATAAAGCTATTATTGAAACAGATAATATACAATAGTTTTTTCGACAAGCACATAGCATTTTCTTTATTTTTTTTTTAAAATAAATTTGTACTGATATGGTGCAATTTGTAGTGTTAAACGTCTTCTTATAAACAATATAATACTTACAGTATAACAGAATATACATACTTTCTATAATATGTAACATGATTTCAACCTGGATTGGTTGTAAATATATGTTGATTAATATATATATATTTGGAAACGTTTTTCTCTAAAAATAATATATAAATACTTTACCATTATCAGGTTGCCGAGCGAGGACGATAAATGGTTGAGTTTCAGCAATCACTGCAGGAAGGGATGCATCCCATTCGAGATCTACATCGATCTGGAATGCACCCTGGAAAAGACTGAGAGAGACTTGAATATAGATACTAACATCACAACGTGTTTGTATCGTGTTTTAGTATCGGATATTACACGCATTGTTCATACAACAATTCGTTGTGCATGTACCGACGTCACGGTAATTTGCATCGCATAGTTCGCCGAGGTTTAGCACATAATGTAGAGTCTATATTTTCGACCAATGTACCTATGGCAGATTTATCGCGAGAAGATTAGCAAAAGCGCCATGCCGTATATCAAAAAACGATACACTGGGTATGCGATCATTGTTACTTGATAGAGTGATATAGAGGCCCCGCGTATTCAAATTGCAACTTAAATTATAAAGATTCATATTATCATTCCCATAGTTTTTCGTAATTTATCGGGGATAACATTGTTATCAAGGATATAGTTATCGCGTAAAGGACGTACAGAACTACTTCCCATAATTAAAGAAAAATACATTTCATTTACGAAACATGTCGATAGCATCAAAAATGATCAAAAGAAAATTTGTATAAAATTACGATTTATCGATTTATTTAAATTTCTTAGTTCATCAGTTTAGAAAAATTAGCGTCGTATTTCGATAAAGATAAATTAAAAATTACGCGATCAGAATTTCTTAATCTCAACTTAGAGGATTTTGATTTACTCACGCGTAAAGGTGTATTTCTGTACGAGTGTAGTAGAGTACGTTGACTGCGTTGAAAAATTGAAAAAGAAGCTGAGTTACCATCACGCGAATCGTTCGTTAACAGGCGACTGCATCCGAGAACAATTCCGT
>Ga0157363_1006347_pt1 | contig 11108 bp, 4 predicted proteins | sample AttsexASBM1_FD_111477 | JGI IMG/M metagenome (GOLD analysis project Ga0157363, IMG submission 111477) | Fungus gardens microbial communities from leaf cutter ant in Ribeirão Preto, State of São Paulo, Brazil - Atta sexdens ASBM1 | ecosystem: Host-associated > Fungi > Mycelium > Unclassified ...
ATTTTGTGATAGTTTGGTAAGTCTATTCTTGTGTTCTCCATTACTGCTATAATAGAGCATAGGTAGAGTGTTTATTTCAGATATGAGATCTAGGGGGTCTTTTGGAAAAAGTTACTGTTTTTGTCAGAAACAACAACTTCCTCCAAAAGATCCCCCAGATCTCATATCTGAAATAAACACTCCACCCATGCTCTATTACAGTAACAATGGAAGACACAAGAATAGACTTAACAAACCATCACAAAATGAACTACTCACTTATTTGTGATAATTGGGTTTGGATTCTAGATGCCCTAAACAGAAGCAGATAATAAGATTAAACTAGGAGAGGAATTCTCACCATTTTACTTAATAATAGAAGAGAATTTTAGTGGTTGAAAAATACTTCAGGTTCTTGTAGTCTGTGATAATGTCTATATGGAGCTCTGATCTTTCTAAATAGTAGTACTAGGTACAAAAGGCTTCAAAAACTACAAGGAGTTCTTTGTCATATATGTTATAGTTGAGTTCTATAGCTTTGAATATATGAAAGTGAAATGTAACTTTGAATGCTGGAGATCTAGTGGATGAGAATTAGAGTAGAGATAAATACTTTTTTAAGAGTATTAAATGCTTCATAGAACTGGGAATTAAAGTTCCAAGAGATATTTTTCTGTATTAACTAGGTCAGTAGAATAGCTATGTCTAAGTAATTATAAATAAATTGATAATAGAAATTTGTAAATTCTAAAAAAGCTTGTATATCTTTGACTTTCTTTAGTTTAGAGTAATTCTGAATTGTATTGATTTTATTGGAGGACATAGTTAATTTGGACAGAAACAAGATGTACCCTAGATACTTTATAGAGTCAAAGAGGAATTCATACTTCTTAGCTTTTATATATAGACCAGCTTTGTGGACTTAACATAATACTTCTTTAATGTGTTCTCAATCATAAACTGTTAGAAGACTGTCAAGATGTTAGTTAGATCAAAAGACATCACTATTCATTTAAAAGATCCATAATGAGTTTAGAAAGCTATTTTTCATTCATTATCTTTTGTGACTCATACTAAGCAATATGTGTAATAGAGGTTAATATTTATATAGATGCATGTCTTTTGGGAAGAGTTAAGGAGTTTAGATACTAAGGAAAGTAGGTACTTGTTCTTTTATATAATACAATTAAGCCTTTAGAAGTCAACATATAGGCAAAGAAAGCCATTTTTATTTTTGACAAATTTTTGACAAATAATACTAATGCTCCATGAGGAAAAGATATTGGTCATATGAATCCAGTATTCAAGTTTTCACAGATGAACTCTTTGAGTGCTTCTTGTTCTGCTGTTGAAAGTGAGTAAATAGTTTTAAAAATGGTTTTTTCTCATTTTTCAGCTGAATTTTCAAGTCATATGAGAAGTAAGGAACTAAAGTCTCTACTTTGGCCTTGCTAAAAATATCTGTAAACTCATAGTACTTAGATAGGATAGCAGATAGATCACTGAGTTGCTGGTAATTCTTGCTGCTTTTCCAGTGAGATTAATGGAGTGGAGTATGAGGCAGAAAATTGTGGAGCCTGTCATTCATGCTATCTAGATGTATAATTAAACCACTGATGATGGTGATATAAGGTTGAGAAAGAGAAAATCCAGGTTCTGGGCTAGTGGAATCAGATGAGTTAGATATAAACAGGTTTTCTTTGAAGAGTATAGGTGTTAGGTTTTTTTTCAGAAGGTAATTTTTTCTTCTTGAGCTTGATTGGAAAATAATGGATCTCATAGTTTAGTCAATTTACAGATTATATTAGATGAGCCAGTTGTATCTAAGTACTAATAAACAAGAGAAGTCAAAGAAGGTTATATACACATTTATAATTATCTAGTGACCAGATAGAAAAGTAATAGGCAGAGAGGCTGTTTCAGAAATGATATTGTTTAATAATCCATTAAACAGTTTGTTACAAACTTCATTTAGCTTTTATCTTCACAACTAGTAGACTGATTTTTACAAACTAAAATGTACTGTAAAGCTCCAAATGAGGGCTATCTACATATATGTGGGATGTTCAAAACAATAACAAACAACTGAGATATCAGGCCATTAGTAACTGTAAAAGTTTCATTAGCTATTATCTCATGAATAGCTAGGTAAATTCACATGTTTGAACTTGTATTGGAAAGTGCTCATCAAATCATTTCTGATGATATATAATATATCCCATAGTGATAAGTATTCAGATAGTAGCCCCCATCAGATATGAGTTTTGATCATGTAATGGAAACAGCTTGTATATGGACTATTACTCTTTTGTATATGTATCTTTGTATTTGAGAATTAAATCTCAAACTTAACAATATTGATTATTATCATTTATTATCTCTTATTATCATTGACATCTGTATTGATATTCATCATCATTGTTATCATTATTAAACTTCTGAATTACTTGTAAAACTCTGAGAGTACACCTAAGGTTCAGATATCACAAACAAGTGAGTAGTTTATTTTGTAATACAGTTTTAGTTCCATGAGTATGGTTATGATAGTAAAGATATTGTATTTCTGTGTGAATGCAGCGTTAACAAAACAGTGGTCTAGTTTGCAGACTAATAAGGATATGAATATTAAGGTGAGTGGATTCATATTAGAGAGGGTAGTGATGTTAGAGTGAATCAGGCTCATTGCACAAATATGGCCTACAATCTGTACAGAATTTGTAAAACCATATTCTAGTTTTCCAACTGCATAGTTGGGATAGCTTCTAGTATAAATGAGGTGATCTCTATATATCTAGCCTAGAGTCTAGTATTATCTGAAGAGTAATGTAGACATGCTTCAACTCAATGGCTTTTTTCACTACAGTACAAACACAAGTTATTATTGAAGCACTTCTTCTGCTCTTTAAGTGTCAGCTTTCCATTACTACTCAGTTTCTCAAAGCTGTTGTTCTGAGAGGATTTTTAGGTTTTTCACTCAGGTTTGTTTTGGTTGTAGGCATAGGTATTTAAGTTAAAGAAATAGATATAAAGTTTTGGGTGCTATTGTATTTCTTTTCTTCTTCCCAATAATAGTTATTAATAATCATGGCTAAAAAGTACATCAATTGGAAAGACATGGGTTTTTCTTCTTTTTACATACATATAGAGTTCTGAATTCAGTTCAGAAGCCCTTGGTAATACTGGTGATATTATTTCTCCATTCTAACTAGGACAAATACTTTATGAAGTTGATATTATATGTAGTGATTTTATTATCAGTTTTTATCCTTAGAGCATTAAGTGTTATAGCTATATCTTCAATAAGATCAGATGATCCAAAGTTTTGATGCTATTCTTCCATGAACAGCATTCAGTTCTGAAGCCAATCTTGGTATATTTCCTACTTTTCCTAATCTAAAACCTAATCTCGAACTAGCTCTATGTGACTCTTATTAGATCTGTCATTACAAAGTTAACCTTTACAACATCTATACTGAACTGTACCAGGACTGCACAAAAATGGAATCAGCATTGGAAAAGAAAACTGTTGAGTTTCTCCAAATTCATGCTATTAAAAGTATCTGGCATCTGGATCCTTGCTACAGAGAGAACAGTATTTGTTGCTAGAGTCAAGTTGGCTGTAAGTTTTTTGAGAACCTTGACTAGGAAGTCTATCAACTAAGAGGATTGTTGGAATGTAGCAGTTTTCAGAGATGGCAGAGGTTTTTCTGCTTCTAGTATATTGACCTAGTTAAGATTGTTATTGGCCAGAACAATTTCTGGAGTATTTGGTACACTTTTGAGTATTCTTTTAAAGGACTGAGAGATTGGGGTTAATTTTATTAGGTGTCTGGAGCATCAGGGTGGAATAGTCATGTAAGCAAATTGTTTGCTCAGTCAATATATAAATAAAAGTTTAGAAAGAGAAATGAGATTACAATAAAAAAACACTATTTTTTTGTCAGAACAAGAATTGGATTTGTTTGGGAAGAGTTATATTGTGACAGTAGCTATGTAGTCTGATTATACTATTAAGAATAATTCACACTTGTTAGAATCATCCATGAATAGTATAGAAAACAGATTGGGTTAGAAGAAAGGTTAGAAAAGTGCTACACAAATAAAACAATCTTGGCTTCAATAAAAGATTGTTATGCTGAGCTAACTCCATTACAGAATTATATTTATTAGAAAAATGTATGAATGTGCTTAGCATAAGTGTGGTACAAATCTAAGTTGATAATTAGACTAAGGAAATAGTACATAATAGACAGTATTCTTAATTATAGAACTGGTAATCTAATAATACTCTATTGCTACATATATTCTGGATTGTCAGATACTATAGGAGATATTGTTTGAAACTCCATAAGATTGATAAGAAGTACAAGATTTAGTCTTCAAGTTGATAGGTGATTGGAATAAAGTGTGATCCATACTAAAAGAGTGAAAAGTGTGCAGATATCAGATAGTATATGACAAATAGAGTACAATCTGTTCTGAAAAAATAAGAATAAGTGAGTTTAAATAAGGTTAGTGTTATTCAACAGATAATCAATTCAGTTAGATTAGTATGTGATAATTCAGAGCTTTATCAGTGTAGGCAAGATTTATGAAATAATTGCTTGAAGCAATCATTATTCAAGAAGTGAAAAAAGAGAAGAGAGATTGAGATATAAAGTAGATAATTTGTAACAACAGACTTAAGATGCTTTGAGATTTCATGAGAAAGACTCTGTTTTATTGTTAGAACATGTCACATTTCATTCTGACTACATTCATTTCAACCTATAGATAATCTTTTCTCTCTCATTCATACTTTCCAACCTCTTCTGGTGTAGATTACATATCTCTATTTTATCTCATATATTCTTACTAGACCCTTGCTAACTTTATGGAACTCCATCCTCTAATATTTGAGAACCACTAGAAATCAGGGTAACTCACTTAATAACCTCCATTTTAGATAACTACCCTAAGTAATATACCTAGTATATAATCTAGTAGTTTATACTGTATTAGTTATTTTGAAAATAACTGACATATATTTCCAATGTTGGTGATGACATATCTTGCCATCCTTCAGTGGTTCTCTATCCACTAAGCTCCCCAAGTTCTGTTCTAAAATATGTAATCAGTGTAGCTAGTAAAGGCATAATATACAAGCTGAAGCCAAAGGTTGTTCTAACCTGTCTTTCATGTTCTTGGATAATGCACTAATCATTTATTTGGACTTCCAAGATGCCCTATTGGATCTCAGATAATGAGATTTGAATCATGTTTAATAGAACAACTAGTAGGGTCTATAGAGTTTTATAAACTTTCATAATCTTCAGGAGAATCTAAGTTTCATTAATATAATACTGTAAATACACTGTTCACCTTCAAGAGAACCTAAGAGAATAGAGTAAGGTGTTATGGTATACTTGGACACTATTTATTTTTCTTGATTTAATATTTCTTTTCTTTTGATTTTTCTTTGACAATGAAGAGGCATGTGACTGCAGTCACATGACATATCACATGATGTGAGATTATAGGCCTAGACTTGGTGAAAGTTGGCTAGAAAGAACTAAAAGAATAACATCAGGGCATATATATATAGTATAGTGTCCTTATAGAAGATATAAGGTTGATGTATGGTGAAAGTATGGATGACACATGGACATTAGGATAGGGTTATTTATTGTTAGCATGAACCATATATCTATAGTATAAATAGTGTAGCAATACATTGGAGACTCCTTGTTGAGTTCTCTTGTGATTACCACTTGATATCTATCTTGAGATTTATTGTTTGTGTTACTATTGGTCTTTTGACTAGTTGTTGCCACAACATAAGGTTTCTGAAGATGACAAACATCTTATATAGCTATAATATATATTCCAATCTCTTAGAATAGCTTACTTGATAAGAAATGACAAAAACAGTATGATAAGAACAGTATGACTAGAAGTATTTCTAATAAAAATATATAGAATGTTAGCCTAGAAAGGAAGAGAGATTACTATTAGCTATAGATAGAAGGCAGTTAGAATAATAGTCAAGATCAAATTTTGAAGTTAGCAACAAAGTTGAGGAAACTGATACTGTTATGATCAATGTCTCATAATTAACAAAAGTTTAACTTATGTCATTCTCAACTTAGACATATATCAGGGTTTGTTTCATGTTTGACTCATCATTAACTGTGCCTTGCATTTTTCTCATATAGTATCAGTCAGTACCTTATGTAGTAGTAGAAATTTCCTCATGTTCTTCTTTTTCTCTCTTTATTGTTTCCTCAAGAATGCCTTACTTATTTCTCATGGTCATTAGGTATATATAGTTTTGAAGTGTTTTCTATGCTTTTACCCAGTCATTCTAATACTAATCTTATACAAGAGAAGTACTCCAAATTGGAGATACTCTAAGCCTATTCACTTTATCCTGTCACTTAATAGCTAACATCTTAAGTGAGAGAAAGTATTGAATAACCATTCTACTTATTCATACTTATAACTGTGATCAGTACAGCATGACTAAGTGATGATACACAACACTCACAATGAGTCACTCAAGTATCATCTATTTATATCAGCACAGCCTGTATGCTGCTTACATATGTCATTCTTATAATTACTGATAAATGAACATATCCTGTAGAGTATTTAGACACTTACTTGTCTTATATCACTCAAATCAAGCTCCCCACTGACAACATCACTGATATTGGTAAGTAGTCATCAGTTGTCTACATTGTACAGTGTTGCTATGCTTTGTACCTTCCAACAACCTACACTTCTGACTGAAGAAGTAACATAAACAAGGCATTGATGGATGTCTTGTCATTTATTTCCTTCTCACATTTGATAATGTACTGTTGAAGATTTGGCTAAGGTGTATAGTTATTATAGTTATTTCTCATTCTAAGACCAATGTATACCGACCACAAAAATAGATCACTTATGCGATCACATATGACAGGTGACTGGACAACCCAACACAGATAACGAAGAGAGTATCTAGTATATCACCAGTGTGTCGCGTTGCAAGCGACATCGCATCTGGGAATTCAGATTTCCTCATACTTGAATTTTACATGTACACCACTTTCCCAGAACTTCCCAGATCCAATGCCACTCCGACTTTAGTGCGTGGCAAACAGGGGCTCAAACTATCCTCCCTTCACGGAAAACGCAGATACCCGAAAGCCCAGTTTTCTTCAGATGACTCTATTTCATCCTTGCTCACTCCTTCATCGTCGGCAGATACTCTTCCGAAGCACACTTCTCTCACGTCTCATCGCTCTCACAGTCGCCGTCGCCCCTTTGTTTTCTTCAGAGATTCTCGACCATTCAACTCGCGTATCTTCTGGGTCGTCCTTTGGTTTTTCCTCAACTTCTCGCTTACAATCAATAACAAGGTCGTGTTGAACCGATTCCCGTTCCCATACATTATCACCGCCTTGCATGCGCTGGGCGGGTGTTTGGGAACGTGGCTTATGATGCGACCTGAGGATCGCCTGCCTGCCCTCACTCTGAGTGAGATCATCGTTTTGGTGTTCTTTAGTACATTGTTTACTCTCAATATTGTCGTGAGTAATGTATCATTGCAGCTCGTCACCGTGCCTGTGAGTCTTTGATCCACCTATGTTTCTTGTGGCTGATACATGTTCATGTTCATCAACGCTCTTACAATGACTCTCCGCGTCGTTTCTGCAGTTCCATCAAATTGTTCGATCTTCATCGCCGCTCTTCACTCTTCTTCTCTCCGCTGCCTTAATTCAGTCTCGTATTTCTCCCTTGAAACTTGTATCTCTGGTGCCCGTGGTAGCGGGCGTTGGTTTTGCGTGAGTTGCAACAGCAAGCTTTTTGTCACTTACTCATTTCACTGCCACAAAATCCTTGGCCATGTATTCTGCCTCTGATTGAACCCAATACGAACTGTTTGGCGTTTAGAACATATGGAGACTATTACTATACCCTCCATGGATTTCTATTAACCCTACTGGGTACTGCCCTGGCAGCCCTCAAAACTGTGGTTACCAACATATTACAAGCCCCACAGTCGCCATATACCCGCAGACGAACGGCATCTTGGGAGAAAGAAAAGGACCTCCCATCCTCTCTGCGTTCTGACAGTAGCCCTCAGTGTTCGCAGATCCAGAATACGAGAGGCCAGGACCACGCCACAGAAATCAAATTGATCCCACCCATTCCAAAACTTCACCTAACACCCGTCCAACTCTTACATCTTCTCTCACCCCTTGCGCTCTTCCAGTGCATCCTTCTTGCGATATATTTTGGCGAAACCACAAAGTTTCTTCTGTACTTGAACCATTTTACCTACAGTCCTACTCATTCAACAAAATCGGGTAACCATACATCCTTCAGAAGAGTCGAATTAAGTATTGATGCAGCGCCCAATGACATTGGGATAGATTTCTCTGATGTGCATATTACCGATGCTGGGTTCGGTGAACTGAGTCTGGCTGGAACACTCGGGTTGTTGACCAACGTGTTCATGGCGTTTGCGCTCAATATCGTTAGTTTACATACCAATCGAACTGTGGGCCCTTTGGGAATGAGTGTGGCAGGTACGTGTTAACTTTCCGCTCTTCATGGCCTTTCGTCATCTTCCCTTCTTTTCCTTTCGTTTTTCAATGCCAGTCGTGGTGCGAAAACAGCTCACCAATTGGTCTTACAGCAAATGTCAAACAAGTGCTGACGATCCTCACATCTGTCGTATTGTTCAACTTGACAATAACAGGGATGAATGCATTTGGCATACTGTTGACGCTGATTGGAGGGGCTTGGTATGCTACCGTAGATTTACGAGAACGTGCGAAACATATTCAGTAGTCGTTTCTCCATGGCGTAACCTAAATAGCTTTCAATTTTCCTCTCAACGACTTGCCTATTGGAGCCCAGGATACGTAAATCTCACTCTGAGGAGTCTATATCTTGATCGATTATTGTATTATGAAAAAGGTCATGGAAATCAATTTGAAACGGGGGTGTGATTGACGTCGGCATACCTTGCCGAGAGAAAAATGTATATGATATCGGGGGCAGCTGAGATCCTCTCTGAGCTAGATATATCTCTCTATTTATTCATATCTCTTTTATCCACTGTGCTACCAATTGCCATAAGAGCAGTAGTTTAACCTATTGTTGGAAGAAACAAAGCACAGCAGCATAGTACAGACAACTGATGACTGCTTACCAATATCAGTAATGTTAGTACATCTGAGGACTATCCAAACCCAGGGTAATTGATTACAGATCTTCATTCCATGAAGTTGCTATGAAGTCTAGCAAGGATGTCCAAGGAGTGATTAACAAAAGGATGGAAAAGTTGATCCATACCAGATGAGTTTGGGAGATATGGATCAGAGAGTGTATGTCATCTGTGAGGAAGCACAGATATGACTGGATCAGTATATGACAGACTTTCATACTATCTTGCTCTTCTGAAAGACTTCGGATAGCTGTTAGGAGCTAATAGTTGTAAGTCTTCTAGAGACTGCTCTGGTAGAATCTGCATGATCCATACTTTGTTTCCTGACATATACCAATCCAGTTATATTTGTGCCTCCTTGTAGACAATATGCTCTCTCTAATCCATACCTTCTAAACTCATCTGGTACAGATCAACTTCTCTATTCCTTCCTTTGTTGATCACTTCTTGGATATTATAACTTAAGCCCTTAGAGTAAGACAAAAGACATACTTGTTGTGGCCACTACTAGTCAAAAGACCAATAGTAACACAAGCAATAAATCTCAAGGCAGATATCAAGTGGGGATCACAAGAGAACTCGACAAGGAGTTCCTGATGTATTACTACCCTATTTATATAATAGATACATAGTCTATGCTCATAATAAATAACCCTACCCTAATGTCTATGCATTTGCCAGAACCTTCTATATCCTTCTCTGTGTCATGTGTCATGTGACATATGTGACCACCCTATAACAGGTGTTATACCTCTATCACATGTGATATCACATCATATCCTTTATCTAAGTCTAAAAATAAAGAAAAATAAAATAAAATAAAATAAAAAAAATAAGAATCAAGTCTATTGTTCACAACTCTGACATTAGACATTCTCACTGAACTTCATAATGACTCTATAAAACTTTCTTCTAATATCTAAGAAACATCTAAATCCTGGAGTAATTGCTTACAGGTTTTTATTTCATAGTTGGATATTAGACATGGTTCACACTTTATTATTCAAGATCCAGTAAGACATCTTAGAAGTCCAAATATATTAGTTAGTACATCATCCAAGAATACAAAAGATAAGTTTTAGCTTATATGCTATGTGTTATAAGACAAGAGTATGAACAGACTTTGGTAGGGTTAGGGTTAGGACAGAAATAGAATAGTAGTATTATTATTAGTCTACAATGGGAAAAGGGCATGTGAGATAATGTCATAGGCCTAGAGTGGTCTACAAGGGTCTACAAGGCTAGAAGAGCCTAGACGATGACGTCAGGGAGCATATTCACCACATTGCTACCACATGTAGTACACATGGACATTAGGGCAGGATGCACAGTCTTGTACAGTCACTGCAGAGTAGACATGAGGTAGATATATGGCCTTTAGGGTAGGAGGTGCAGTAGACACATTATTATAGCATGAACCACTTGTAAACCCCACTACTAGATAGCCAGTTAAGAGCTTTGCTGAAGTAAGCATACTACAGGGTCATTACAACTAGTGGTTGCTACAACACTGTGCTTTTACTAGCCACACTAGTTATATATTTTAGAAGTGGACTTGGGAAACTTAGTAGGTTAGAACTACCAGAGAGTGGTGAGGTGTGTCATTGCCAACACTAGAAAAAAATGTTAGTTTTAGTTAATTTTCAGAATAAGCTAATATAGTATAAACTACTAGATTATATATTAGATATGCTATCTAGAATAGTTATCTAGAATGAAAACTGTTAAGTAAGTTACTCTAGTTTACTAGTGATCCTCAGATGTCAGGTGTTGTGGCAACCACTAGTCTAAGAATGACCAATAGACCACTAAGTAAAATTAAGAGTGAAGTATTTCATGAGGATCACAAGAAAACTCAACAAGAAGTCTCTGATACATTTCTACACTATTTATACAAGTACACATGGTCTGTACTAACAATAAATAA
>Ga0157363_1006348_pt1 | contig 11107 bp, 5 predicted proteins | sample AttsexASBM1_FD_111477 | JGI IMG/M metagenome (GOLD analysis project Ga0157363, IMG submission 111477) | Fungus gardens microbial communities from leaf cutter ant in Ribeirão Preto, State of São Paulo, Brazil - Atta sexdens ASBM1 | ecosystem: Host-associated > Fungi > Mycelium > Unclassified ...
ATGCTTTTATATTTTGTGTTAATGCTAATGCTGTTAATGCTAATCGATGACAAAGAAATTTGAATGACCTATTTTTGATACAATACCTTAAAAATCTGCTCCGATCTCAGAGATTAGCTTACTTTCGCCACTGGATGTTTCCAGAAAACAGAAACGATTTGGGTCTAACGATCATCGACCCGGGCATGGCAATTAACACAAAGTAGACCACACGCGGGTCTGACCTCAGTTTTACGTGGTCGCTCGTTCATTGGCGAACAAAGGGCAGAATCTGTCGCTAGGAGACTACACGCTCGCGATATACCTGCGTGCACATAACGGCTACGCAACATATGCGAATGAGAGAGACCAATGCTTTACGACTTATACACACGGCCTCCTACGACGACTACACGTGGCCCGACATTGGCGTCATTGACGAACAAAGAGAGCGCGATAAGCTTCGGTAATGGTACAACTCCTTCTCTCGTCGGAAGCTATTCTATCCTTATACCGATGTCGCGAACTTCGGCCTCGACCCTGCTTGAGGTGAATTCTTTAATGAGATACGAGTAGAGAAACGTCGCAGCAGTCTGCATCCACTGCAATGCCTTCTGTGTGTATGTATTTATGTGTGATTCTTCTCGAGAATAAAGAAGTTTTGTCTTGTAAAATCGTCTAGCACAGTGAAGAAAAGTACTAAAATTATTTTAAAAATATATATAATTAATATTTTCAAACTTATATTTTTGCACAATGAATTTTTGATATCCATATTTTTTTTATACAATTCCCGTTAGAAAACAAAAAATAAAGCAAAGAGAATTGACTCTAAGAGAGACTCTAAAAGTTAGCTCTATTTAAAGTATTAGAAATTTTTCATTGTCTTATTATTATTATTATTATCTAATAAATAAATCTAATAAAATCTAATAAAATATATAATAATTAATTAAATACGCTTGTAATTATGGGACTAGTAATAAATTGACATCTTGTAAAGTTTTCATAAAATTCTCATATTCTCGTACAAGTTTCATTTTTTTGCTAATGATATTATTTATAAAATATTATCTTATAAAATATTATTTATCTCACTGACAGCATAATTAATAAAAAACAAACTTAGTTTCTAAGATCAATGATAACTACCTGACTAGTTGTTATTTTAATCCGACCTTGTATATTTTGACTGCTCGATTAATAATCATCCAAGAGGTGTGCATGATCAATGAGCCGCATGCTGTAACAGCTGAAACGGCCGACTTTTTCTCTTGTGATGTCACATATGCGCACAATCATATTTCCTTTTTTCCCTTTCTAACTAAAGGGTAGAAAAACGTTAAGGAGCTTCTCGTTTGCTTCCTTTTCTTCGTCCCCAGGCAACACCGTTCTCACTCTCCGCCATTTTTCTCTTTCAGAGTTTCTACATTTCTTGGTTGTGTTTTTGTTCGTGACCCAACAAATTGTTACTATTTAAAATTGTACGAACTGCGTCGAAGTGTAATTGCAATAAATCGACCTCTATTTATAGAAAGTTTGATCAAAAAGGTTCTAAATATGCAACATCTCATTCGTATCTAAAATGTACAAATCCCAATGAGAAACGACGTATGTTATTAATTATGTGTTGTCTGATATTAAAATATATTCTACGAAATGAGAAATTGTAGTTTTGATTGAGATATTTATTAATAATTATGCAAGTAGATTCCTAGCAGTATTACTTACTTTGTTACCATATAATCTTTCATTTTAGAATTTCACAATTATAGTTCAATTATTTAATTCCGACACTTCTGATATAATGAAAAAATAGTGCAAAAATTTAATTTCTTAAACTCAATTTTAAAATGTAAGATAAATGTGAAATAAAAATATACTTATTTAATTAATTATGAGAAATAATTAACAAATATACACGCACATAATTGCTTCATGTATTAAGAATGTATGTAGCTATCAGAAATTGTGCAATATGCGCTCAAAGATTAATGTGAAAATGTACATACGAAACGACGATCAAAGCTTGTCTCGTTTGTATCATGATCGACAATTGACGGGTGCATCAATGCAGAACGTTAAGCCGCATTGCACTGCGGTGAGTTTTGCCGCAACTAAAGTTATAACGAGAACCGCGAACAACGTGAAAAACATGATTCTCAATTTACTGATAGTTAACTATAACATTGCGACAAACGAGTTGAGCGTGAAGAAACAGCGCGAACATAGTTGGTATCCGGTAGGACCAGATTTCAGAAACGCGGAAAAACCCGTTTCTTTAACGAACGATTATTTTTTTCACGAACGTTTCCGTAGTCGATCGGGGAAATCGCAATTTACCTCGGGATTAAAGATAAAAACATTTCGACAAAATGACTTCACCAAAAGTCGTCAATTGTAATTAAAATATTAGATGTTTCCAAATAATACAGTATATTGGGACGCATAAGTATTATATATTATTTATATACATACATTTAATAAATAAAAATTGAAAAATTGTAATTTGGACTATTTCTTATTAATCCCTCATCGAATAGTAGTTTTAAATTAAACATAGAATTTTGTTTTAAATGCAAAGTTGTCATCCATCTGTAATATAATATAATATATAATCATATATAATCATTTTAATTTTAATTTTAATTTTTAATGTTTAATTTTAATAGGTACTTCTTTGAGAAAAATATACTTAATATTCACTACAGTTAAATTCATAATTGTAAAATTTTATAAGCATCATTATAAAACAAATATAGTAAACATTATAAAACAAACATAGAAATAATTCGATTTCCCAGATTTATTTACAATCATTTTCGTAATTATTATTATAAATATATTATTCGATACTTTATATGAAATATTATGGTGCCAATTAAATAACAATTTCCTCGAAGCTGACATGTCATTATTACTCAGCGTGAAATATATTATTGTTCATGAAGTGCTTATTGTTAACACGTTATTGATCCTTTAACGCGGACTTCATCCATAAAACATTACGTAACTTAACTTTAAAATTCTCAGAAAAATAATCAGATAAAGAAAAACACTGAAGTTCTTTTCGCGATAGCTTTTTTTTCATATCCTATCGTAGGTTGAATATCAATCATTTTACCTATTTTAGTTGACAGCTATCTTGAATAACTTATTGGAATAGCTCATGAGGGGTTCTCTTAAGTATCATAACCATGACATTTTCTTTAATTTAAAGTAGAACTTTTGTTTGTTTACAATAATAAAAGTAATCAATTAGTAAAATATTCAAGTAACATATATTTTATATTTTTCGTATGCTTCACATGTGTGTTCAAATAAAATTTTGCGATTAAAGCAAACATGATTTCGATTTTTTTTCCATCAGCACATCTTTCTATTTTTGTAGATTCTTATATACATATATTTTATTATATTCTCATGTTCACATTAATGTAATAATATCACAATCTCTCTAAAGTATCTTTATTTATTTAATTATTGATATCAAGAACGTCGTAAAATATAGTGTTTTTTCACATCACGATTCTCTACTTAGACGATTAACTAATAGCGAAATTAATAGTCAATTTGCATGGTAAGGTTGCGTGATCGACTTGACGCATTAAAAGCTTGCCCGCGCTCCGTGATGCGTGTAGCATGCTCTCTGGCGTCGCATAAAGCCGTATGTAGGATTTTGCAAACTGGTTCCTCGATAAAGCGAACGGGTTTGCTACATCACGCATACATTTCCTAACGATTTTTTGCCAGCGAAGCGTGCCGCAAAAAAAGGAGCGGCGCTTGCCGCGAATAATGCGAAAACCGATCGCATATGTTGAAAGCGTTCACTTTCCATTTCTCTCGATTCGCACTGCTCGCGCATTCGGTCGAGGCAGGATAATGAAATTAACGAGCAAACTAGAAATATTCCACACGGAGTTAGCCTCTTAAAGACTACGAACGACGTCAGTGTCTACCTTGAATTGTCGTTTCTCAAAGTTGCATATGAATATACATATATCAAAAGAATTTGAGAGATATAAAAAGGATAACAAGATATTAACATGCTTATAACATATTGGTAAAATATGGCGCTAATAAAAGAATATAAATTATAATAATATACATAATCATACTCTCCTAGATTTTTTCTCTTCCTTAGATTTCGTACTTTCAAAAAATTGTTTAATATTCATAATTTATTTACAGAAAATATATAGCTTTTAGCAAACGTTAAAAATATTTTTGATTCTGACTGGATAAAAAAAATAATATAAAATAATTAATTATGCAAATAACATATGCGATTTAGATAAACAATTATCAGAGTTAAAAAATTTAGATAAAAAACTAATTTTGTTGAGAATTATGATAACTTCATTATCGAAATTTCAACTTCTTGATGGACAAATGATGTTTTTTTTGCAAAATCGTGTCTTTTCTATAATGTATTATGGTGAATAAAAAGCCAAGAAATCATATCCGGGTTTATTAAAGAGTAATTTAGGACTTATTTCCATTAGGAAAATGTCTCTTATGAAAAAGTTGCAATCTGCACTACGTAATAACGCGAAACAAATCGGACATACTGAAAGCAGCCACTCTAACTTTCTCTCTTTTGGTACATCGTACTTGCTTTTAGCTGAAATCTTTCCGCATTAACTTCATCATGATCTAAGTAAGATGCGAATACTCGATTTATAATTTTACTTCTGAGATGGAGCGTCATTAAGTCTTATAAACAATTTTTACGCAAATTAATATTAATAAAAATTTATCCTTAAATGCAAAAAATTTTTAACGTAAACAAGTTAATGTTTATTAAATTAAAGTTTATTTATTAATTTCTATTTGTTGCCTTCTATACATACTGAGAAAAAATGGAATCTAGTAGGATTAAATAGTAATTTTGATGAAAATGGACGAATCAGAATTTTCTGATTAAATCTATTAGAATTCTAATTGAGATAATTAGAATTCTAATTGATATAATTATTCTGATAAAAATAAGATTCTAGTAGATTTTGCCAGAAATATTGTATCAACTAGAATTCTGGTTATCTTAACTAGAATTCTAATAAATTTAATCAGAAAATTCTGATTCATCTATTTTCAAGAAATTTTTTTTACCAGAAATTTTTTTTTGTGTATAGTATTTAACTTTGAATAATTATTCTAGAAACTAGGATAACTTCTTTGAACCTACAAATGTGCAAAAAAAATATGCAAGAACGATCACGACGATGAGACAGCGATGAGATCGTAACGTAACTTGTTCTTCGTGCTAGTATGAGACTGTTTACCAATCGGGAATCCCACGAATCGATAAACTATTTCAGGGAACACGGATGCGCGTATGTGCGTGTATATATGTGTGTGTGCGTGCGTGTATGCATCTTGCACATCCGTGTACGTTTTGCAACATCTATCCGCAGCGCGCATACATACATAATAGTACAATTATTGTAATTGCGTCTCATGCATAGGTAATGCCGTTTACTTCGCATGCTCCTCCTCTCGCGGATACACAGCCGATTATAATGAAGATCGTTTTGCAATGCTCGTAATCTTTCGATCTCTCCGGCTGTGCTACAGCGGCATCGTTCCAATAAGTCCGCAGAGCTCAAGGTAAAACGCGCACTACGCTCATTGTTTCGCAGATTCATTCTCGTAGTTAAACGCGCCTCCTCTTCTCTGTTTTTGATTATTACGAAACAAGATACAGCGAATCATATAGATAAAACATCTCTTATATGCGATTTTAAAGATGTAGGCTTTTATCCCACAAATATAACGAAAGTAAATTTTTAGTTTTCTACAACTTTTAGAAAGCATAAAGACATTTCTTACTTCCTCCTACATTACGCAACGCAATTAAAACGAAACATTCTTCTTTCCTAACATTTAAGTGGAAGTAGTAATGTTCCTGATAAATGTGACAAAACTTTTTGAAAGAATTGTGGAAGAGATTTTTGAAAGATTATCAAACGTTTATCGAAAAGTTCAAAATGAGTTTCTGAGGCTTTACTGCGGATGCATGTGACTCAACGACTATGTTTTCATCTGCAAGCATTCTGTATTTCCGATGACTCGACGGGGGAAAACACATTCGACATCGGTATCTCATGAGCACATTTCGGAAACTTGAATGAACGCCAAAATCCGCGTGCTAAAATAGGCACTGAAAGATAACATTTTTTTCTCGCGAGTGGAAACGAATATCGCTATTAATAACATTTAAATATTCTTTTTACGTTTCCGATTGTCTAAGTCTCTATGTTTTATGTGAATAAATCACTCGATATGTCTTACACTTACAGATTTCTATATATCTTCCGGTGATGGTCTGTTCTCTGCGTTTTAAGTATACTTTTTAATGCTAATGAAGAGTAAAACGTCATATATATTAGTTAAAATTATGAAATATATACAATGTAAATTATTTAAAGTTAAAATTATGAAGTATATACTTTTCCGATTAATAATATTAATTCAAACTATTTATCTATCTTGTAATAATTTTAATAAGCAACAAACTTGAGAAAAAATATAAAAATATAATCAGTACTATTCAGCAGCCATGACGTGTTTGCAATAATTAGTTCAATCGTAATAAAAGTCAGCACTGGTGAAAGCGATTCTGAAAAACGTTTTGTAAGGAGAATTCACATCTAGCAAATAAACGCTAATATCTATAATAGTAGGTAACCCATAATTAGCATCGCTCCAATGTAGCGCATACTTCGACTACCGTGCAGTTATCTTTCATTATAACTACTTCGATTTTTTTTAAACCGGTCTATTGCATCATGAACATCCCGTGCGTAGGACCCTCTCTGTCATCTTGAGAACACCTTTCCATCACGAGAGGCGGTAAAGAAGGTAGCCATGTAAACATATATGTTACTGTTTAGCAAACGGTTATTAAATGAAAGCTTCTCCAACAGATCGTTACATCATTAATTCGACATATCATTAATTGGTAATAATAAATTAAAATTGAAGCTCACAATGTAATTGCAATTAATGTCATTTTATTTTGTATTATTTCTTTTACGCGGAATAAAAAATCAGATCGAAGGAGAGTTATGAACAATGGACCACGTTGAAAACACCGATCAAGGAGAAGTCATGAATGCAAAAGGAAGACGAGGTGAGGTAAAAGAGTTTTGTTTGAGTAAGAGAAGAAAAAAATGGACGGACTATATACAGAAGCCACGGAGCAGTTTCGTCCTTTGTTGAAGATTCAGATAAGTGTGTATAGTAATGAGATGAAAATTTTTTGGAAATAATGTAGTATTATCTACATATATAATTAACTCTCAGTTAAAAAGAAATTGCTAACACGCAAATTTGTATTTTTTAGCAATTTTATTTATTTTTAATCAAATAATGATAATATTATCTAAAGATATCTTAATGTGCTATCTGCTAGCTTAATGCATGCTATATAATATACTATGTATTATCGCAATGATTAATAACACAGTTCTACTTGAGAATCTATTTTTATACGATAATTTTTAATGGAGTTATGAGCAATTAAAATCAAAATGCTTCTTTTATTTAATCTGCGATAACTCAGTAACAAAATCTTAAGAACATTAAAAAAAAAAAACCTATTTTATAGGAAAAACTTTCATATTAATACGTCGCAAATTTTCATAAGTTTTTTCTGAACACATGACAGACTCACAAAGTGAAAAGTCCATTTTGTTCAGCTTGTAGTTTTCTATAGGTATGTGAAAATTATTAAATACACAAAAACTCAAAAGATAGTGATCTTTCGAAAGAGATTGTAAGCTTTAAAACTCCTTGTTTTAAATTTAAATTTTGTTCATTTTTAACGAAGTTACAGCTGTTTAAATTTTGAAGTAGTAGCGCTACAAATTTCCAACCCAAAATTTAATAAAATATCTGTACACTATTTTAAATCACATACCAAAAATAAGAAAATCTAAATAAAGTTCTGCGAATAATGGAGCTGTGACTGTAATAATGTTTACTGTTATAAAAACTTCAAATTTCAATATTGACGAAGAAAGAGCATATGATTTGCATGTTAAGGAAATTGAAAAACTTAAACCAAACATCAAGACAAAACAATAATTCATAGTCACTTGATAATAGTTCAATAAACGGACTTCTTCCATCATCGAGTTTTCTCTTTAATGCATAAGAAAGGATCCCAGCGTCTGGTTCATATCATAGATTTTAAAAGGAAACTGAAAGACGAAGGAAAATGAAGAAAGGGAAATTTCCAGGGGGATGAGTGTCGAGGAAAATTCGTTATTTCTAGCTTGTGTGGAACTTCGAAGTGGTCGGTCTGACAAGTCGAGATGGTTTCTGACCTGCTAAAACAAACCCCGGACCTATCTCAGACCGGTTTTTTATCGTAGCCTGCCGACCCCGGGACCGAACCACATCTAAAACGAGTGGATACCCCACTGTGTTGTCTTAGTCCCCGGCTAGACCGTTCCTCGAACGGATATGCGAGACTGGGTCTCAAGTTTATGCTAAAGAACCACTTCTCTATTCCTTCACGCGAGTACGGATGAACACCCACATTTAGCAATTCTCAAAATATTGCTTGCGAAATAAAATCGAATTTAAAACTTCCCTTGTCCGATTTCTAGAACGTTTTTACAGCATCATAATACAATCTTGACTGTACTATAACTTTTAGTTACAAAAAACGCGTTCCAAAATTAGATACACATCTAAAGTTTAATTTTGAAATTAAAACAAATATTGGACAAGTTAAATAATATATATATATATATAGAGCTTTCATAGATAAATTTTTTAGTATGAAGCGACTTAGACCGGTAGTAAATCAAATTTTAAAATAAGAACCCCAAAATATATTCGATTGATTTTAATACCTAGATACCTATTTCTTGTGTAAATTTATATATATTTTGTTTCTGTATATCGCGCGTCGAAATTTTCCAGGCTTAAAAAGCATTTATAGACAGAAATATTACTTATTAAATTCTTACTAAAACAGTAATATTATTTATTAAATTATACAAGCAATTTAATAATTTTTTTGAATACTAGTAAGCATTTTCTACAAGAATATTAGTTGTCATATGTTAATGAAATTTCGAAACTGCGAATAATTTATTACGAAAAATATTACTTCAACTAGTAATCGAATCGGATCTCCCAAAATTTTTTAGAATATATTTGAAAGAGGTATATGTAGTTTTATATCTATATACGATTTCATAATGAACTGTTTCAGCATCAAAAAGAAAAAAAATAATCAATTTTTAAATATATTTTTTCTGTGAAATTAATAACCAATTTGGCTGCAGATAATTAAAATATAAAGAAATCATAAAGTATAAAAAAGGTGTAATATATTGTTACAATATTAAAATATAAAATGCAAATCTATAAGACAATTTTTATGACATATTTTTTTATAAAACATGATTACGTCACTACGTCTCTGTCACTTCCCAAGAATAGCTCATAAAATTATTATTAAAGGTGATCGTAAATGTCGTACTATTTTTAAGTAGAAAGTAGGCGCGTAATATGGCAATAATGTTTAACTCGTTGTTAAAAGAGATCTCCAAAATTCCTAATGTTACTTTCATAACATTACCTACATCGTAGTACTTTAATCGTGATACTCATATTAACTTTGCCGCTTAAATCCCCCATCCTTTTTTGATATTCCGTAACCGGGCCAATAGTCACGAACAAACTTAATATTGTGAGCCAATCTGTCGAGTTTTACTATGCTTCTCACGTACATAACTACGTACAAATATTTTTCATTGATTAATCGGTTATACAATACATCATGGTTACGTGAATGTATAATTATTCGACGTACGAACTTAAAAAGATACTTATCGATCATGTGAACGCGAATCATTATTCAAAGTACAAAGTGAAATTTAATGCTTCGTCGCATTGTACATTGGCGATACTTTTTAATATAAATGCATATTAATTATTATTTTTTGTATTTTAATATGTATTATATATTTTACCTATTTATTATCTATAAATATATTTTTGTTAAAACAATTCATGCTTTATTCTTATCATAAAGATACTTCTAATTTATCGATTTACTCTTATCCTTTCTCAGAAAGTATAATTAAATAATATAATTAAATAATATAATATAATATAATAATAACATAATATAATATTTTTATATTTTTACGAATAAATTCTTTCAAAACTACTGAATTATGCAACACGATCTTTTAAGATAAAATTTATTTGCCTCTTATCTCGTTTGCACTGCATCTTATCGCTTTACGGATGGCGTGTATCACATGGAAATAAAAATATTCAAGTCCAGCGGCGAAGTTCATCTTATAACTAGCGTTTTACACACGATTTTGCACGCGAGACGCGTATAGCACACGAAACCACGTATTTCGAGTAAACACTTGCTCGCATCCGCTTATAATAAGTAGTAGATGCACTGCGCACACGGATGTTTTATGCATCTCTCGAATAAAAGATTACATAAATTTTTATTGTACGTATCGACAAAATTAATGCTGCATTAATACTACATGAGGCCAGACAGATCGTAAGCAAAATCGAAAACGATTCGCCTGGTTCGATATTCACGTCACATATTATCGTGTACGAAATACTATTCGCCAAGCAAATTAAAGTGAATTGTTGCATGCAGTAAGCGTAATAGCATGCTATTCTCTATCCTAACTTGTCACAATCGACCAATTACAATTATATGATGTAAAACATTTCTTTATATTACATCCAGTTTATCAAAATTATTATAAAAGTTTTATATTTTAATTTTAAATAATAAATTTTTCAAAATGTTAGACAGTAAAGTTTCCTTTAAAAAAATATTTTATTAAACGTAATATATATATATTATTAAAACGACGAATTTTTTAAAATTTAATTAGAATATTTTTTATTTTCTAAAAAATATCATTTATTTGATATATATATATATATAAAACTTAAAATAAAATTTGTTGACACACTGTTTTATAAAATTAATTAAATACGCATTACGTGTATATTTAGTATATTTAGTATATTTAATTCACAATATATATCTAAATTTGGAAACAGCATATATATATATATATATATATATATATATATATATATATATATATTGTTTCTA
>Ga0157363_1006351_pt1 | contig 11104 bp, 4 predicted proteins | sample AttsexASBM1_FD_111477 | JGI IMG/M metagenome (GOLD analysis project Ga0157363, IMG submission 111477) | Fungus gardens microbial communities from leaf cutter ant in Ribeirão Preto, State of São Paulo, Brazil - Atta sexdens ASBM1 | ecosystem: Host-associated > Fungi > Mycelium > Unclassified ...
CGAGGCAAAAAATTTGTCGATTATTTTGCCAATTATAAATAAATTCGCTTTTCATGTGTAACTTGATATAATTTTGCAACATCCCGTACATATTGAGCCTGATATTATTCTCACGCTCATTAAGTATGTATATGTATACGAAAGATAAAATTAATTTTCGATATTTCACATTAGAGGTTGCAAAATTTGCGCTGTGGTTAAAAGCTTGTCATTATATGTTTATATATAATTTAGTTTGTCGTCTTCGACATACAATGCAATACGTTTCATGCGATTAAGGATCTTTATACATAAATTTTAGAGCAAATATTCATAATACCAATCCTTGTTCATGTTTTCAAAGAGATTCTCGCAAGAAATTACATTTAAGAAACTTTAAAATTATATCTACATATATAAGCCAATATTCATAGTTGTTTCTTATATTTAAGATTGTCTTAAGTACAGTCTGAAAATATTACGAATCAATCAGAGAGCACGTGTATTTTAGGACATTAAATTGATGTTATAATAAAAATGGACTATGAATATAATAGGGTATAATAGTTATGCATTCATATGCTTCTCTCTCTCTCTCTCTCTCTCTCTCTCTCTCACACACATTTGCTGATTTTTTTATTTTGAAATCGATCTTGTCTTGAATGATATCTAAAGATCCTTGATACAAATAAAAAAAATTGTAAAACCGCTATGTAGTATGTAGCCTATGCACTCTATGTGAATTTATTATCGCGATTGACACTGTGTTTCGTGTTTATATTACATTGCAAGTACAATTTTCTTCACTTAATAAAAATCTCTGTACCACGTAAGCCATATGAGTACGAGACGCGCCAAAGCGTGGTGTGCCATATATCGTAAATAATTCCCGATGCAAATTTCCGCAAAAGTTTGCGGCACATCTACGAATAACCGACCAAAAGAATAAAAAATATCTTACAATTAGAAGGAAAGTCCATGATTCTAGTTAGAAAATCGAAATTATACCGAGAAATGTCTAAAGAGAATAAATCTAGTCTTTTGTAAACGATGAACACAGGATAACGTACATTATATATTTTGAAAGTTATATGCTATAGAAGCGTCTCGAGGACAGCCTGCGTAGATAGAGAACAATATTATATTATATTATTGTGTCATATTCTACTGTAACTGAAAGTAATGGAATACACGATGTGAAGTTACTGCATATTTTTAATAAATGGACCGCAAGATATATATTACTCCATTGCGCATAATTTATCCTATTTATTGTTCGTTTGTAATAAGGCTGGTACGATTACAAACGTTTTTGAGTGACTATATGTGAATATAATTAATTGATCGGTATACAATTTTAAATTGAAACTGAATAAAATCTTGACAAAATTTTTGATTTAAATTTTTTTGAGAAATTGAAATTTTGATTTTTAAAAGTCCGAATATCCTTTATGAATATCTTTATGAATATCTTATCGAAATAATTTATTTTTTTGATAACGCGAACAAATTTCAAGGATTTGATAAATGCCATTTCTATTTCAATCATTCTATTATGTTAAGATACTTTTGTACAACTAAACCACACAGGATGTTTAAATTTATTTAAATTATTTCGAATTTTGACCAATTAAATTATAAATATTTGAGTGAATCTGCTCACTTTTGTAATTTTCACTTCATTTCAAGAGGGAGCGGTGCACTTACACAGTTTAATTACACACCAATCACACCAACCTATTCCTAGTAATTTTTTACTGGTTCACCAATGAGATTATATTATTTTAAATTAGCCAATTAGAGTCACTTTACGATTCGCTGATTAGCTTAATTGATGATTAATTAATTGAAAATGGCCAATTGCATCTATGTCAAATGAAATAATAAATGCGATTGGCCAATTGCAATGGACTAATCAGCTTATTAAGTTAATCGGCGAATCGTAAAGCGATCTTTATGCCTAATTCAGATTGGACGCAGTAAACGTCAAGCAGTGAAGACAATATTTTTTACTGTAACTATTGCCTCGCTTCGTGGTCACGAATTTTCCTCGATGCTCATAGTAGTATAGTTCATCAGTGTATATATAGTTCAGTGACCAACGTTACAAATATTACAGTACCCTAGTTTTTCGTATGCCATACTTTTCAAGGGGTATAGTCAACGCGATGTTGTAAACGCTTTGAAGTGTTTTTTAACTAGTCAATTTATAAAATTCTTTCTTTTAGTTCTTTCTTTTAATAAAATAACATCCATCAAATGCTTCAAAGCATTTGTAGCAAGACTTTGATCATAGCCAAGAATAGGAGCCTAGAACGATAGTCAGTTAATTACCTAGTTTACATCGTGCACTTTATACACGTACTAACTAGTAACTTTCTGTTAAATTATTTTAATTTCAGCGATTGTATCTTGAACAAATCGTGTATCATGAAATGGGATAAAAATTATAAAAGTGAGCTAGAATACTAATTATTTCATTGGTCAATACCTAGTAAATTTACTCACTTTTGTAACTTTCACCTTATTTAAATAATAAGTCGATACAGATCGACTCCCAGAATGTAAGAATTAAAACTACAATCGAGTATTCCCCTGTCATTCGACTGTAACAGGAGAATACTCAACTATAGTTGGTTGGTTCTTACATTCTGATCTGATTTAAATCCTCGATGAAACTAGGCCATTCAGAGAGTGACAAAAATAGAACGATACTTGCATCGACTTGTGTTATCAAGGCCTAGTTGCACCAATTCAAGACGCAAAATAGACGCAGAAAGCGACTAGGCATGCTTACCGAACTATTGAATATGATTGGTTGGATCTATAAATAACAATTGTTTGCTCAGCGAGCAGGTTAGCCGTTTTATCAACTTGAACACGTCCAATGTCACTTTAACTTTAAGGGAGACTTAAAACTCCATCTGTCTTGTTTTAAGAGACAGAGACAGAAAGAGATTTAAGCTTTGCTTAAAACCAAAGTAAATTGATGAAATGCAATCAGGTCCAAATGAAAAATATCCAATCTAATTAGTAATCTAGCAAGAAAAAGTATCATGTGCCGCTGGTTTTAAGTCTGTTCACATTGCTTGAAAATTGCTTGAATTTCCAAAAATTTTTACACTTAAAATAGAATAAATATTGGGTTGTCCGGAAAATTCGTGCCGCAAAAGATTTAAATTTAATAAATGAAATTAAAAATTTAAATCTGCGTTTCAATTTTCCTTCAAAATCAGTACGAACTTTCTGAACAATCCAATATATATTCGGGCTACGTTCCAAACTTCCTTTCTGAGGAAAATTTTACTCGAAATATATAATACACGTAACGTATATTATAGATATGTAGCGTAAAATCTTCCTCGGAGAGGAAGTTTTGGAACATAGCCTCGGTGTTGAAAAGAGAGAATGCGTAGATGCTAAGTGCAAAAAGTGCAAATAACACGAACAGAACTGTTTAGTGTTCGGTGAAACAATAGTGAACACAAGAATAAAATGATATATCATGTGTATCATGTGTTTTATAAAACGTAGGTTCTATTGTAGACAACGCGTTGATCAGAGGTGAAACCGGCCCTTTAATCATTCAGAATTTTGGATTTGGCATAAAAATTTCTTGACGTTGTCCATGAGAAGCAGGTAGTAGGAAAATTTTCCATTGTGTCATGGAAATCAGATAGAAATATATACGACGCATTGGTAAATATTTGAAGTTCCGTCGGGATAGAGAAAATTTCTTCTTTTTTTATTTAAAGCTTTAACTTTTGCGTAGATGAGTGTGTACGCGTACTCGTGCATATGTGTGTTGTAAAACGTTTTTTTTATTTATAAAGAAAACAGAGAAAGATAAATTTTCCTACTCAAGAGAATGGAAGCGGAACCATTAGAAGATGGTGAAATCATCGATGAGGTTAGATACTGACAAATTTTTATTTAAAATACTAATGTAACTTTTATAAATATAAATTTTAACATATTCGATAAATTGATTTGAAATTTATATTATTTACATTAATGTAATTATTTCTATCATGTAGTTTAAATGTGTACATTTTGCGATGTAGAATGTATTGCAATAATATAAAACAAGATACAGGATATAGGAAAGCAGAGTACAATGTATTGACGAAGTAATCTTAACTACAATCTTATTTCTTTGAATACTAAAGAAATTTGTAACATTTACCATTATGCATTAGATATCTAAGTTTTAAACATTGAAGAGATAAACGAAGTACAATATCATTGTGTAATTCAAATTATGCTTTGTTACTTATATAGGGAATTTTCCAGCAAGGGACACTAACAACATTGTGTAACACAGTGTATGATTTCGTGCTTTTTAATTGTAACAAGTCAACACAATTGTATATAGCTAAAATGCTGTGTTTGATTATATCATTATTTTATATCACTTCATGATACAGAATTTTTATATTTCATTATCATTATCATTTATTCTTCTAATATGTTCTGATGAGAATTTTTAAGATTACATTTGATAATATTTTGACATATGTGTAAGACTTTTCCTTTATTTATTTATATCACTATAGTCGTAAAAAGAGTAAAAGCAGCACAGGATACTTGTTTTTCATTTAGCAATCAAGCAGGCATCATGTGCCAATGACTAAGCAATGTTTCAATTACAAGTTAATATTGTGTCATACCATGTATTGTGTATTCGATGCTAAAATAGAGGCTTATGTATCAAATTCTTGGCTTATGTATTAACTATTTAGGAAAGATACAAAATTTTAGTTGTAAAAATTTAATAGCCCTTTGAAACAACAATAACTTTACATAGTATTTCTGACACTGTGTTTGTCTTCTAGCTGGAAGGAATCCCATAATACATCGCACGATGTAAATTTTACACTATCTTTTCTTATATATCATTGTATAACATAAATTTGCTTTGGCATTAACAAATTAATTTTTTAATAATTATTTTATTTCTTTATATAGCCCAGCGACGTCTTTGAAACTTATAAAATTTTACAAAGACCTCACATAAAGCAAACATCTGTCACAGACACATGTACAAAAATGAGATATAGTGATGAATCTGATCATTCTGCAGATTCTGAAAGTGATTCTGACTCGGATTCCATACAGACTAATGTTAAAAAACCAAAACTTAAATTGAAAAAGAATAAGCATTTGTGGAAGGATTTGCCAACCAAAAATGATAAATACAAAGTATGGTGTACTCAAATGCAGGAAGAATCTTTGACCGAAGATTTAACGTCATGTGGTGTTACTAAAAAGTTGTATCAAGAACGTAATGTTGAAAGTTACAATTTTACTCTACGATATGCAGAGAATGGCAGGGAACCTTGTAATAATAATAGTTCTGATGAAGAAAAGGACAATGAACGTAGATTAACTAATAAAAGAACAAATTCAGACAGACGTGATGTAAAATTTAGATTGGGAAAAAGGAGAAACTCCATGGATAATCAAAAAGGTTCGGTTAGAATAATAGCAGATTTATCTACAACTGTGGATTCAACAGATGCCGATGTTGCTACTGACATAACCAATAAGCTCAGCGAAAGAAAAGAGCTTCTTATAAGTAAGAAAATATATATCAAAATATATAAATATTTCAGGAAATATTAAAAACATTAGTGGTTTTCAAATTATAAGTAATATTGAAAATATCTTTTTTACATATTGAGCTACATAGAAGAGAAGAGATAACATGTACAAATGTAATCTTTTAATAAAACTAAGAAAATTTTTGTTTCAATTTGATTATATGACAACAGATTACTTTATTATAAGTTGTACATTATAAAAAGATTGTGAAAAAAACATCTTTGTGACTTTATGCATCCGATAATATTTAATCTATTTCAATAAATATTAGATACCTTATTTATAATATAAAACAAAAAGAATCAAACAAGACTAATGAAATTAAGAATACAATAGTTAATAGTATGCAAAAAGTAATATGAAAACTTTACAGATTTATTATGTTGTCATCACAATTTTAATTGATTTTGAATCAAATATTATATATTGTATATATCTCTCGTTAGCCTTGTTTGATTCTTTCTGTTTTAATTTCGAGAGTCCGTTTTGTAGTTAATGTTTATTTATATGTATTTTGTTTAATCTTTCTGTTATAGGACGAGTGGTGGATATAATTGGTAAACAAAAAGCTATTGATTTTTTCCAAAAAACAAAGAAGATCGAAGAAGATGGTGGAATGTTAATAATGAATGGATCTCGTAGAAGGACTGCTGGTGGAATATACTTTTGGTTGGTGAAAAATGATAAACATATTCCTCAAGAAAAAATAAGGGAGATATTTTATTATGACCAAAAAGAGACCAGCGAACAAAGAAGGAAAACTGGTGATTCAGGACGACAGAAGAGGGAGCAGGAATTAATGAGAAGTTTTGAGGGTATATTATATATTTATTTTAAATAGAATAACATATATTTAGAGACAGAGAGAGAGAGAGGGGGGGAAGGGGGAGGGAGAGAGAGAGAATGATATAAAAAATGATTAATCTACAATTTGTCTTAAAATTATAGATGGATCTGAAAAGGATTTACCAGCTTTATTAACAAGAGCAGAACTTTCAACAAGACAAATCGCAGAAGAAGCAAGACTACGACGTGGCGAAGGCATGGACAGAATGCCAGTAGATTCCGATCGCACGGTATCAAATCCACCACCCAGTCCTGTAACAGATGATCCAGATCATTCTGAACATCCGTTGGTACAGAGACAAGTTCAAGATTATAACGATGATTTTCTCGATATTGGAGTGGACATAGATAGTATGGAAGTACTCTAAAATTACGTATTTGATCTTGCGTTTGCACATACTTCAACAATGATTTGTACAAATAAATGTTTGTAACCAATCGCATAAAGAATACATATGTGTATAATTTGTAAGGTTGTATATATTTATCACACATTCTATCAGCCTGATTTCGTTCATTGCTGGATATCGCCTCTTTCAATTTTTTCTATTCTACATAGTCTTTGAAAGAAAGGAGTTTGGCATTAAAACGCCACGCGTGTTGCCGTGTGTGTTGGCGAGTATATACATATTTCTATTGATATACGAGACCTACAGTTTTTTAACCGAATCTAAATAGCAAAAATATTCTCAGAGGTTTGCCTTCCGAGAAGTAGCGAGCCATTAAAATTTGATGTTCTGAGTAAATTTTAACCCTGGATCTTTGGCACAAAGAGCAGTCACGCTACACACTCTGTGTTACGATCGTCACGATTTATCACATATATATTCGTAAACTATAAATAGATCGAAAACAGATTCAGAAAGAGATTCGTAACAAGTAACTGTATATACGTCGGTCCATTGTTGGGATAAAAAAATGAAAAATTTGTTTGCATAATTTGATAGTCCCAAGTGTGTAGAATGTTGTGTTGAAGCTTTAACGTAGCAAATATAAACATAAATAATAAAAAAAAGTAAACTTGAAACTTTAAACTTTTTCTCGAAACATTTTTTCAATCTAACGGAAGATAGAACAAAAACTATTGAATGTATCGCTCTCAAATATTGCACGATTGTAGAGCAATGCTTTTTCTACCGGATAGACTACAATTATATTAATGATACTTTTTTATCGCAAAAGTAAAATAATTTAAGGTAAAAAATCAAACTTTTTTTCAAATAATTGCCATTTTGTTAATTTTTATTTAAAGTCAATTACCAAAATTGGTCGCGTCCAACTCAACTGTTGCGAATGCGTGAGCGTTCGCTGCTATTTGTGTATTCTTTTAGAATATTTTAGATCATCCAATAGGAGCAAGAGCTTACTGATCTCCACGACAGTCGAGTCTGCTGAACGCAACCATAGTCTATCCAATAGAGATCTTCTTTCTGAAGAGGAAAATCGATTTTTTAACTTTTTCAGATGATTAATACCTGCAGTATTTTCGTTCTAGCTCCATGTTCAAGTCGGAGAGGCTTCTTTCCTGATACTTTATGTAGACTAAAAGTTAATACGTCGACTTCATAAAATTTAAAATTAAAGAGAAAAATATAACAAATATGTGAAAACAATGAATATGTATCTTTATTATACTTTTTCTGAAAAAAATTATCAAAACTTGCTTTCTTTTTTAAGCCATAAGATAGAAAGGATTTAATTCATTATCGTCCAAATATTTAGAGATACTCTTAAACTTCTTTTTTTTGTTTTTAAAAAAATTAATTATATCTACAAAACACACACATACACACTCACATGCGCGCACAGTATTTGTTCACAAATTTTGAAATTTGTTAACGATTGCAATTTTTTAAAATAATTTTTAGTTGTATCTTAATAAAATATTGTTGGATAAAATTTAACAAATAAATATTTTTAAATAGATTTACAAAAAAATGATACGATGATTTTTCGCAGATTCTGAATTTTTTGTATAAAAATTTAAGTTTTTTAAAATGTTTTTAATTTTAAAAATTAAACAATTTACGGGAAAAAAATTTTTTAAAAAGACGTATTTGATTAGTATAAATTTTTTCAAAATTAATTAGAAACTTTTTCGACCGTCTCAATACAGAATTATAATAAAAATAATAAATATAATTAAAAATATACATTTTGCTCAATTCTTCCGAAAACCAATTTATAATTAATCTATAATATATAATTTTATTCTTTCTATTGTGCGCAGGGTTTATGGCGCAATTTGCTAACTTTAAATCATGAAGTAAGAGTAAGAAGACCTAACTATATTGGATTGGATTGGTCATGAAAAATGTTCCGTAGGTTCATGCCAGGTTCGCTGAATAGAATAACTTGCAACATTTCGTCGCCATATTATGGATAACAGCTGGTAAAAAGACATAATGGGAAGGTTATATAAAAACATATGATTATAATGTAAATGTAAAATTCGAAACAAATAAAATAAAATTAAATTAAATAAAAAAATGTTATAAATGTTATAAATGTTATAAATGTTTTAAGTGTAATATGTCAATACCTGCAATAAAATAGTATAAAGATAAATAAAAATAATATATAAATTAAAATTTAAAAATATAAATTGTATTACAAATAAACAAAAATATAAATTATATTACAATGTATTACAAAATTACTAACAGAAATTCTACTGAATTTCACTAACTATAGGGAACTTTCCAACAAGAGACACAGATGACACGGGCTGTTTTCCAGGAGTTAGGACACAAAACTATGTTCCACTATGTAAAGTCTGTGACATACAATGCTTGTTTTCCTGCTGGATTGCTAGCTGAATTAAAATCTTGCCATCGTATTGGCTGCAATACTAGCACTGACAGCAGCCAATACGATGGCAAGATTCTAATCCAGTCATGTGCAGGATTTAATATGATACCAGAGAGAAACGATGATACTATACATATATGAATGCTTAATACGGTGACAAAGGCTGCGATCGATTTGAACGCTTTCAGTGCTTTCAGTATTTCTATTCTTATTTTACGTCTAATGAACAATAAAGACAGAATGATGATTACAAATGCTTAAAGCGTCCAAATCGACCGTAGCCAAAATGTTGCAATTATTCTGTTTAGCGAACTTGGCAGTATAAAGATTATTTTCTGTAAAACCAACTTTTTTCTCCTTACTCTATCTAGTTAAGTCTCTTTATTTTTACTTCATGCTTTAAATGCTTATAATTCAAAAATTACAGCCTCAGCATTTTGGTATTAGAATTTTTATCTCTAAATAGTTTCAGAAATCTATCCTTAAACGTCTTACCGGCATTTATCGGACATATATATATATATATATATATATATATATATATACAGGGTGTCTTCCAACGTTTTTTTATCAGATTTTATAGAAAATTCAACTCTAAAAGAAAATTTCTGATAAATATGGATCGAAAAATCTTTCTTAAAAAGTTAGCGTTCGAAAAACCTCCGGAAATAAAATCACAATTGTTTTATATTTTATAAATATCAGGGAATATATACGTTTTTTAACAAAAAGTACGAAAATGACAACGACAGTTATACAGAATTCAATTACCTTTCAAATGAGAACAATCAAAATGATTGTATAATACATTCTGTAGATTTTGAGATAGTTTCAAATGTACAAAAGTATTTTTTTTTTATCGACAGTAGAACTTTTTTAAAGATATTCTTTATATTTATGCTTGTTCTTTATAGTATTTATGGAAAATAAAAAAAAAAGTAGAAAAAAGAAAATAAATTTCATAGAAAAAAATTAGAGTAAAAAAATTTTTAAAAAAAGCTTTAAGTATTGTCGATAGCCAAGAAATACTTTATTGCATTTGATACTAGTTATTTAAAAACCTATGGAACGCATGCCATAATCATTTTAATCTCATTTAAAAGATAACTTCATTCGATAATTTCAATTTTTGTTTTGGTAATTTTTGTTTAAAAACGCATACTTTCTCTGATATTTGTAAAAATGTGTAAAATAATCGTGATTTCAGAAATTTTTGGACGTTTTTAAATAAATTTTAACTTTTTAAGGAAGGCTATATTTTATAACTCGAAACACGAATTGCAAACATTTAATTAATCAAGAAATATTGTAATCATTAGAATCTGGAAATTTTGTGTTTAAATAATAACTAAGTATGAACATTTGGATTATCGGATAATTTGTAATAAAAGACGATTTCCTTTGGATAATACAATTAGAAACTCTTTGGACTAACATCAATATATGGAAAAATGAAAAACAATTTTTAGATAACGAGTGTTCTTACGTTATAATTAAACATGTATATAATTAAACATGTATTATAAGAAAATAAACTTAGATTAGTTCGCCCGTTACGCGAAAAAATTTATGAATTGCTTATATACTGACGATGGCTTAATGTAAGGCCGAAACATCTATATAATATTTAATTGTTTGTAATTCGATTATAATTTATTGTCATCAAATATAACTACTCGCTAACGATCTTGCGTTCGCAGGGTGCTCTTTATCTTTTCGTTTTTAAATTTTAATCACATATTGACATTGTTTAAGGAAGGAATTTTTCGACCCTATATTTATAGGAAACTTTTTGTTCGGAATAATATCTCAAAGAACATTCGGGAACACTCTCTCTATATATATATATATATATGTATATATA
>Ga0157363_1006353_pt1 | contig 11102 bp, 3 predicted proteins | sample AttsexASBM1_FD_111477 | JGI IMG/M metagenome (GOLD analysis project Ga0157363, IMG submission 111477) | Fungus gardens microbial communities from leaf cutter ant in Ribeirão Preto, State of São Paulo, Brazil - Atta sexdens ASBM1 | ecosystem: Host-associated > Fungi > Mycelium > Unclassified ...
TAATATTTTAATTTCTTATGTAATTATTTTAATGGTCCAACAAAAATTATTTTTAAACTTGTATTTAACTAAATTTTTTAATAATTCAGTAAAATTGTTCTTTTCATTTAATGAATATAAAACTTATGCATATAAAATATATAACTCTGGTTATTAGATTCGCCAGCAACACAACATATTGAACGGATATACATAATATCAGCGTACGCGATTAATATCATTCATACTTTAGTTTATTGTGACATAAATTATATTTCAATACATCGAAAGTGAAATTATCTGCGAGTTATCAGTTCATTCGCAAATCAGATCTTTATTCGAGACGAGAGAAAGAGATCAATTCTCTCTCAGCATCGATCAATAGCAGAAGTGCTGTGATTTTTAGTATAGTCGCCGTAACAATTTCAGTCAGAAACTTTGAAAGTCAGTTCGGATAGAACCAGACTGGTCCACTCTCTCCCTTCCGAAGAAGTAGGAGAGAAAGGAACGAGTGAGAGAGAGACAGAGAGAGAGAGAGAGAGAGAGAGAGAAGGATGATGTTAGACGAGAAAGGACGTGATCACGTGCTTCGCTTCCTTTTAAATTGATCGACGATCCATAGGCGTATCGTTGAAAAACATCAAAACTGCTCTTTTTTACAACCGCGTCACACGATCGTAATGCATCTCGATCCCACATCTGAAGCCGGCGACTTTTACAACAGATGTTACGGCGATTCGTGATCATCGTTACATCCCATCAGGACACCTGTAAATATTATCCTGCGAACGTCCTCCACAACAAAACGTCGTCTTATAAACAAGACACATTTTCTTTTCTCAACCTTTCAACTTTTTGTATTTGAATAATTAAAGTGACTCATAACAGAAGAAAAGTTCCTATGTCCATCAATAACATTTAATTTGTCAATGCCTCGTATCTCTCGGACAAATCTCGCGTATTTCATCCCGAATTTGATCTACGGTCATATGGATATCGCCGCCAACATCAAAATTCGAAATTGGGAAACAGATTACGACGGGATACGTCGTAACGTACCTCGAGAACTCACTGGAATTTCTGGTATTTATTTGACATTATGGAAGATGCCAGAGCGTTGATTAACGCGCGGCTCGCGATTGTATATAATAAAAGGAATTTCGGTAGGAAAAAAACGATTAAAAATTTAGAGTCATCATTTTTGATTCCTAGCACTATCCGATAAATGCCTCGATTTAATTTTAAATAAATCTCTTAAATAAGTCTCTAATTAACTCTCTGGAGCTGACAAAATCTGTAATACAGTTATTAACCCTGTAAGACTTATTTATATGAATTCAAAGATACTAATTAATTTCAACGAACCAAAATGACATAAATCATAAGAAAGAATGGATATTAAGTATATTTTAATAAGAAAAAATCATAAAATTTTTTGCAAAGAAAATTGAATTTGTGACATTTTTTACAAAGATTTATAATTAATGCTACATTTTGATATTTATTATTTATTGAAAATCTAGTGCATGTAACATAAATTTTCTTTTCTTTTTTTTGTACTATAAATTTTCAATACTAATAGCAAAACACAATCTACGAGTGAGTCTAATAGTCCCATCGTTTTATTTCGGAGAATTAAACAAAATTCTAAATTCTCTACAGACATATGCAACACTCACGTCTTATTTTAATTGGTTACTTAAATTAACTAAACTAAATATCACGCATAATGTATTTAGTTTATATTAAAAATTAATAAGAAATAAAAAGGAAAAAGAAAAATATATCTACGTACGAGAAAACTAAAGAATGAGAGGAAGGGAGAAAGAAAAAATGAAGACTAAATGCAGAAACAAAGATCGTTTGTGAAAGTTGGCAACGCGATATGCCTTCCTACGCGAGTGGCAGTCCGTCGGTCGCAAGTACGGTTAATAAGCGAGCGAGCAACAACAACAGCAACAGAACGGCAATATATGTGTACTCGCGGAAACGTGGGAGGCGTCCGCCCGTTCACGGTAGAAACCAGCGCGCGATCACGATGCAAAAGGGTTAAAAGAGCCGGATAAGAGTCGAATTTTTGCGACTCGGCGCCGCTTTCTAAAGCCGCGACACGTCAGACGCCGTTTGTGCGCGCGAGCTTATCCCCCTCGGTGGGGGATATTAGAAAGGACAGGACGATAATCGAAGGTCAAGTGCTAAACGCTCGCCCTATGCTCGAGCGCGCACTCGCGAGTCCGGATCGCATTTAACTCTCGATCACGTTGCGTTTGAATTCGAATAGCACGACGATTACCATCATGCTATAGTTAGTTCTGACTCCAGTAATAAATGGCATTAGATACGTGTCACTTTTTTTATCTCGTACACTGAAAAAAATTTCTGGTTGAAAATGGACGAATCAGAAATTTCTAGTTAAATTTATTAGAATTCTAGTTGAGATAACTGGAATTCTGGTTGATACAATATTTCTGATAAAATCTACTAGAATTCTTATTTTTACTAGAATAATTATATTAATCAGAATCTATTTCAACTAGAATTCTAATAGACATAACCAAAAAATTCTGATTCCATCCATTTTCCATTCAGAATTACTGTTTAACCCAATCAGATTATTTTTTCTCAGTATCTCTTTTTCCTCTTTTATAGAGATAGTCTTGTTAGCAATCTCATTTCATCGTAGAATTATATTTTTCGAACATTTATATAAATTTATTTACATAAATTTTTTATAAAACTATATATCATAGAAACTTATTTAAAATAATTACATATAATATTACGATACATTACAATGATTATAGAAAGCATTAAAGCGCTGGTCTCCTCATACATTTATGGCAATTAAAAACTTTAGAATACGATTGAATAGCAAATTAAGTGTGAGATGCCTTTTGGCAAATAAGAAAAATCAAATTATGATTTCGATGAATGTAGATGAACGAATGATACAACTTGTTAACGAAATTGTTTATTTTTACTTGGGCTCGTTGCGACCGCGCAACGGGAGGATGATTTGCGGGGTGAAAATTTATTGAAAGCGCCCGTCAATCAATCCCGGAATAATTTGCAGCCAGGGCGGAATGAAATGATTTCGCACGTCGATCGCGAGATAATAGATGCATCGAAGTAACGGTAAATCGCGAGATATTACGCGATTCGCGGGGCGAGCGGGATGAGCGAGATCCGCGCGCGCGGCTATCGTAATTACATCGGTAATACGGCTATGTAATCGTAAATACAATTAGTGTTGATTGCAGCGCCCGCACGATTTTTTATCGCCGTTCCGCGGGCGTTATCCTTCCGTAATTCCGCGCATGCGAACGCCGTATTCATCTTTCTCAGTATCGATCCGCGCATCTGAACGCTCTCGAGAGAAAGACGCTACAGAGAAAGACACAGGATGGCAATACGTAGAATGGATTCTATTGCAAGCCTACTTTCTCGACTTTATCTGTGATTCGCGTCTGAATTCAGAAGAGGATTCTCTCTACTTTAACGTACACCGGAGAAAGAGGCTGATTGCATTAATTGGAATTCTAGTCGAAAATGGACAAAACAATTTCTTGTTGAATCTATAATTCTAGTCGAGATTACCAGAATTCTGATTAGTATTTTCTGATTCGTTCATTTTCAACCAGAATATTTTCTCAGTGTACGAAAAACGTTTAACGAGAATTATAGTACATTCATATATCAAACGTATATTAAGATACATACAAATATATATTTTTTTTAAATATAGCATATAAAATTGTAGACAAAATTCTATTTCTGGAATCTGACACGAATCATCAATTATCTAAGGTAAACTTTAAAGAAATCTGGTATATGTATATTATTATATGTAACAAAAAGTTTCTACACTCAAGAAACTCAGATTAAGCCGTTACTTTTACTGTTATTTTCTATAATATGATTTGGCGATGAGACATAACGTCGTAATTTTTTAGGACGATAACTAACTAAAAATTAAGATTAGGAAAGTTACTTTTGCAAGTAACTTGTTCCCACTACGCGTTATTTATTAGGTGGGGGAAAAAGTTCGTAGCGTTTTTCTCGTTAGATGGCATTAAAAAAACGCCACGAATTTTTTCCCACACCTAATATTTAAAAAAAGTAACTCATTATTTGTAACGTATCGTATTATTTTTACTTAACACATATATGGTAATGACTCTTACTCCTTTTTCAATAAACAACATATGCTGATGATAAGCTGCGTCTATATTTATATGCTGTAAAAATGGTTTCCATCCGTAAGATAAGTTAGAATTCTTCGATATAACGATTTTCTAATTTTTGCATTTTTCTCTTTTTAACTTAAAACGCACTTATAACTTCATATTATTGTTTCTTATTTTTGAAGAAATGTGCACTTTGATGTTTTGATAGATCGTTAAACTAATAGAAGTTATTATTATAAGTTTCGATTTTGGAATTATAACAGAGATTATTGATACTTGATTTTTTTTTTTTTTTTCACGTCCGTCAATCGATGCCCACGTATACTACTACGTGAATGAATAAATTCTATTCGCTAATGTACAGAGCAATGAATTCTAACATTATTTATGTCGTAAAGCAAACTCATAAATACTCGCACTAAGTGCGCAGTGTAACGTGTTGGCTGTAAACTATCCGTAATTTCTGCCGCAAACGGGTTGATATGTTAAAACGGCGGAAATACCCGCAATACAGATCTACGTATTAAAAATGGTGACTCGCTCCTTTCGCGCATCGTGTCGCTTTCATGTCGCAGTTGACGGCAGAACACGCCTGTAATTATCGCCGATTTATGGAATCTGTGTGTAGATTTAATTGTAAGTGTCGTAATATATAATCGACGCGAATATCAGAAAGTGTCTTGCTTTAATTTTTCTTTATCTCTGTTATCGAGATCTCGTTGGGAATGAAGATAGATATCTACATTTCATATAGATATTATCGCCATTTTCAAAAATTAATATTCCGAGGTGGACAATCTTAATCCTCTGATATCACCTGTGATATAGTGACGCTATATAAGGTGTCTCCTCAATTAATTTATGTTAATTAAAAGGAAGTAATTAATTTCAAAAATTCAAAATGACTGCATAAAAAAGAATAATTACTAAGTAAATTTCAATAAAAATAATCCAAGTTTGCAGGTGTTTGTAATGTAAAGAAAATTAAACTTAAATATCATAAAAACACGATAATAAAGGCTCCCAATAATTCAACAAAACAATTAAAGAAATTTTGGAAGTCAGCTCGGTAAATAAATTCGTAATTCTAATAATGAGAAATTTTGTAATAATTAGACGACTGAATTGTTTGACATTTTTGACAAAGAGATTTAATGGAGATTGAATCCAACCTACTGTCAGCTCTGGTTAAATTAGTGTTGAAGTATTCATCAAGAGTTTGAAAACATTTCAAATCTTTTATGATACTCTGAAAATTCTCAACTTTCGAGAGGCTCTATTGTTCTTCAACGCTTTAGACATTCATCGTCTTGGACAGCTTCCTGCAATTCGTATTTGAATTTATATGTCTCTTTGCGTGTAAGAGCCACATAATGGGCGCTATTATACCGATTGCGCATCTACCGAGCTCATTTTGTCTCGCGCGACGCTTTTTAACTCGGGTCCGCACAAAAGTCTCGTCTTCCGGATGACCTTCACGCGGAGCCTTTATTAATGAGGGTACTCTCGACCTTTTCATTCTTTTTTTTGTTCTTTTATCCCGTTGATCTTTTTCACCAAACGGTTTAAATTTAAGAAGCTCGCGCGGATTAAAAATTCTGAAGGAAGTTTATTGACCGAACCTCCAAAAATGATCGCGACTCAGCGAGTGGCAGCTTCGATTGATGATAATTTATATATATTCCTAATAACTCATATTGCAAGTCATCGGAGAATACCAAACACGCAAGGTGAATACGCCGCTCATCAAATAAGGGAGAGACGAAAGAAAAATAAAAAGAGATTGCTCCTTCTGGTTTTTTTAATGAGAACAGGGAAGAGATTACATCGATCCAGATTAAGTAAATGAGGAAGTATAGGAAGTATAATCGAGCCTGTGCCTCAACTTTTTCTACGAATAAATAAAGCTCCGAAAGAGCTTCTTTCCGGTAATAAAAAAAATCTGAAAGATAAAATTAGCACTTACTTAATGGGAGCTGCAAAAGATTAATGTTTTCCTGAAATAATTGTAAAAAAAAGATCATATACTCGTGTTATCAGTCTCGGTTGTCGTTTCGAAAATCTCGATCTCGATCTTGCATAATTTTCTCCGACACGTCTCGCAACGTTGTCTCGCTCGAGCAGATTGTCTGAATCGTCTGACAGCGTACAAAGTGCACGGTGTACGCATTTAACACCCACAAAATCTCAATAGCCGAGGCGCGCCAGCGAGGAGAATTGCATCGCGTCGCGTCGCGTCTGATCGCATGAAGGCCGGACCTCCAAGTAATTGTCCGGGGTCTTACGAGCGACCGCGCGAAATACAGCTCGGTGTGTGTCAAACGCGACGACACGCGGCGCGAGTGCGAGAAAGCCGCCGTCTGATATTCAGGCCCTGGTACTCCAAGGCCCCGGTCCCAACGCGCGAGGTCATCTTAGTTGGCTGATGCCTCTTTCAGACGTCCTGAAAAGAGAGTCTCGCCAACAATGACGGTATCCGCGTCTGCTGTATGAATCCTTTGGACTGTAAAAAACGCACCGTATCTCGCTGCGCCTTCTATCCATTGCCACCCTCCTTTCATTTCCTCTATAACCTCCGCCTGTCCGAGTATCTACACCGAGTGTGACACCTTTTGTCAATCGAACTTTGGTTAAAATATAAAAGAACATCGATTAGCAAGTCAAGCTTCTTGAATTCAAGCGTGAAACAAATGACACTTCTGTGTATAATACGTAATTATCCCTATCATGTATATACGAATAAATTTTATCTTGTATTTTCATACACAAAATTGCTGTTTAAAAAAATTGGACTACTTGTTAACTGAAAAATACGGTTTTTAATTTTTAATTTTATTTAAAAAATATATCGCCACGTTTTTTTAGGTATATTATTATAGCTAAATGAAACTTTATTAAGATTTATTGTCGATCAATTAAATACAATCAACGATCTATGAAAATTTTACATTGAAAATCACTAATTGTACAAAAATATAGAAAAAAAAAATTTGTCTTTCATTAAAAATCTCCCTTTGAAAGTTAATTCATTAGTTATGTACGTAGACATATATTGACATCAATATGATCTAAAGTTATGGAATGCGAATCATGATTTGGTTGTTACAGAAAAACGCATTTACAATCTCATCATGATAAATACGAAGTTTTGTAAACAACCTATTACGTTTTCAATGGTATGCCAGAGAAAAGGGCAAATGCCAGAGAAAAGGGCAAATGCCGAGGTTCTGGACATTCAGGTGTAAATTTATTAAAAAATTCATGAAATTCAAAAGGCAGAAAGAATCGGGAAAGTATATACCTATGTAATAAACTACTTTAACGTTTCGACCATACAACTTCTGAATTCACAATGCTTCTTTTTCCCTTATCCATCCTCTCACGCTTTTAATCATATGCTTTCCCTTTTGTATTCTCCGAGTCACACGGTCGACTTTTCAATCTTCTTCAATACTCTACAATTTGTCGTATTTTCAGGATTAATTCATACAGTCTGTTTCAAAGATGAGATATCTACAAAGATGAGACACATGAAATCTTTTGTACTCTTCAAAAGGATATTAACCATGAAACTTGAATCAAACATGGAAGAAAATAAATGTTTATAAATTAAAATTGAATATACAATATAAAATATATAATTGGCTCCATTTTTTTACAAAAAAAATCTACATAAATAGAACTTCTTTTAATAAAACGTATAATATATTTTTCATTCTTTCAGTTAATGTTACAGCATCATCCAAATAATATCAGCTAATGTAGAAGAATTCGAGAAGTTAGAAAATCCTCTAAAGAAATTCATCTCCTAGCATAATTCGAGAAGGTATTTAAAACGAGTAATATTAATGCGAGAAATTATACAGATTTACGAACTCCGCGTTTCAAATTTCACTTTTCAAATATTTTTATTTGTGCGTGCGAGTTTCTTGTTCCGAGCGTACGGTAGCCGTCTTCGGTGCGAGTTTGACGCTTTTAGCAAGCTGTAAAGTACTCCTTAATCTTTCCGCGATCCGTCACTTCGATGATCCTTAACTTGTCTTGCCGAGTATCTCGCGCGCGGAATATGGTGGTGCATTAAGACCTTAATAGCGTTGCTGCCGTTATTATGATATGATAATGATACACTGCCGAACATCGTAGCATTCATCCTTCCTTCCATCTCTCCGCCATCCTTCGAGATTCACTCGAGCCCACCAAAAAGGGCCCGTTGACATGTTATTATATTTTAATCGTTTATTACGCCATTACCAGCACGCCCAAACGTCCTTTTTCTTTGCGATTATTCCCAAACGAACAAGAAGGGGGATGTTACCCCCGTCCATCACTAATAAAGATATTTATTAAAATTCGAAGGCGGACGCTTTTAATTAAATTACTAAATTATTAAATTAGAACGCATAAAGTTATCGCATTATTATTGTCGTTGATAAAAAGAGAATATTTAGGTGTGCATGAGTTTAAAAATATCATTAATTTTTTTCTTCGTTATTATTATTATTCACAATTATATTCATCGCAAAGTGATTTCGTGATTATCCTGTTTGAATTGTCGTGCATCTCGAAACAACATTAGCGAATCATGCCGAACCTCCTCGTATAACTTGCGCTATTGAATTGCATTGACTCATACTCGTACAATTTTACGCAGTGAATAAAATAATAAGTAACGATTACGAGTGTACCGCGAGACACTTTGACACGGATGGAGGTGATTCGGTCTCAATCGAACGGGTTCGTACGAAAGGAGAGAAAGAAGAAGAAGAAAAACCGCGAGGAGACAAAAGCTACGGAGAACCGGTCCTTAGCTTTCCTTAATCCCGGAATGAATTGCCGCACCGTGTAGATCGAACATTTAGAAGTGATCTTTATTTACACCTACACATCTCTACGACGGCGATGATCAGAGTCGCGCCATTCGTGGGACAATACCCATCTAGAGTTTGACGTAAGAATAATAATAAAGCCGATTGAAAGGCGGACGACAAGAAAAGATATAATAGTTACGCATTTACAACGGCACTCCGTTAAAAACGAAATAAACACAATGGGGACGACAGAAGACTTTGGACTCCATGGAATCATCTTCAATGTCTCTTTTTTAAAGTCACATTTAAGATCTCGCGTATGCGATCATCAGCTACCGGCAAACAGTTGTATAGAAAAATCGCCTGTAAACGCAAAACTTATTCTTGAGAGTATAAATATAACGTAACTGTAAAATGAGATAACTTTGGACTAAAATCGGAGTAGTTTGAATCCAAATTTTAATAATGTCCAGAAAACACACATGCGAAAATCAGAGAAGATGCCTTGATAAAATGTTTTAAAATATCTTAATTTGGACATGCGTGATGTCTAAGCTGTTTTGGGCGAGTTAACCCATGTTACGATAAATTAGGATTAATTAAATACGTTTAAATTATATAAAATACATAAATATTTTAAAATATGAAAATGATACAATACGAATAACAATTAGATATATGGGGATGAATACGTTCTTTTTACTAGGCTTTATCTTCGAAAATGATGTGCGTGTGTTAAATTCATTTTAGAAGAATAAAGCTTGAAAAATTTGTATATTAAAATAATATTTTCAATCAAAAAGAAATATTTTTCTGCTATTGCTAAGAAAATAGAAACTTAGGCACGTGCATAAATTTGCACGAAAGATGTCGATAGATTTCCAATGAGAATAATAATTTTCAAAATATCCGTTCCCACGAAACGTGTATCGTTAACGTCAAATTAATTCTGATAATTCAGATTCGCTGAACATATAAAATAAAAGAAGATTCGAGGCGTTGGCGTTCAAAAGGCAGCGAGAATTTTACACGCGTTTACATCGTGCCGACATACTCGATCAGGATAGTTGTGTCCGAGATACAATTAAAAAGGAGGAAGAAGATAAGAAAGAGAAAAAGAGAGAGGTCGGATAAAACGAGAAATAAGAAAGAAAAAGAAGATCGAGTCACACCGAGATCCCGCCTTCCATGTCTTCTAGGGTCCGCATATGGGATTCGGAACATTTTCATTCAGATATTCCTTTCTCTCTCTCTCTCTCTCTCTCTCTCTCTCTCTCTCTCTTTCTCCTTTTCGTCCGTCACCGATCGATTTATGTTAACTTCTCTCTTCGCGGCATGAAAAAAAGGTCGCCATTAAAGATGCATGTATACGTTAGTCATAAAAATGTAATATCTATGACATTTACGTCTGTTCCAGAGAAGAGTGGGCAGGCGGTTAGATACTTAAACTCGGAGAACGCGACTAGATGAAAAGAGATTCTCTTTAGGCCCCGTAAGAATTTTAATGATACAAAAATATCCGACGCCTATTGGATCGTCTCGAAAAAGTAGATTAATTAATTATTTTCCTGAAGTATTTATCGAACGAACTGTTATAATTACTAATCATAAGGCGGTGTAAAGAACAAAAGTCTAAATAAATGAGGTCGAATACTTATATATCGGGTAAATCAGTAGGAAATAATCTGCAAGGAAAATATATATTGAAAATGCTAAAATAAACAAAAAAATCTTGACATAAACACGGAGAAAAACATTAGGTTGAATTAACTGGAATTCTGGTGAAAATGAATAATTAAAATTCTGATTAAATCTACTAGAATTCTAATAGATTTGATCAGAAATCTAATAGATTTAATCAGAATCAGAATTTCAATTAATTCAAACTAATATTGTTATATATTCTCCATAAACGAGAATTTGAAAAAAAAAAAAGATTAACAATTAATTTCCATTACATTATTGTGCAGAATTTCATGGAGAATTTCATCCAAAAATTTTCATCCAAATTTCAAAAAAGTAGAAAAAAATATAACAATGAAAGGTATTTTAATAAGAAACGAAAATTACCATCTTAATTTCTGATTAAAAGAATCTAATCTGTTCGTATAGGGATTTTTCTTTTGGA
>Ga0157363_1006354_pt1 | contig 11098 bp, 6 predicted proteins | sample AttsexASBM1_FD_111477 | JGI IMG/M metagenome (GOLD analysis project Ga0157363, IMG submission 111477) | Fungus gardens microbial communities from leaf cutter ant in Ribeirão Preto, State of São Paulo, Brazil - Atta sexdens ASBM1 | ecosystem: Host-associated > Fungi > Mycelium > Unclassified ...
CGCACGCTCGCACAATGTTTTTAGGATTACCAACTGCAAGTACCGTACGCATGAGTTGCAGGCTGTTTTGAAGTGCCAAGTGAGGAAAATTTTTAGTACTATAATCATTCTGCAGCTTGAGAATTGGAAAAAAGCGCCTGTACAAAGAACCCTCCTTCGTACCTCTGTTTATTATACCGCAAAATGATTTCGACTATTATGTACGATCTTAATTCGAAATAAATATCCATTTTATTACACTCTGCGTTTTTTCATTATTCATCCACTTCCGCCTCCATCCTCGCCCTACATAGATTGAATGTTCTTACGTTATATCGCAATCCTTTCTTTCCTGCGGCAGTACACCGTTTCTTTTGCAGCCATACTTTAACCCCACTGACTCGCTCTTATTTTCCATATTGCCAGGCACGACGCATTTTTCGCCGCAGAAAGGCGACGGCGGTTGGTTGGTTGCTTTATTTCGCCTCTCTTACATTTTTCCAAGCGACATTATTGCGACTGGTAATGCACGTGTTCTGGAAAGAAGCGGGGAAGGATTGCACATAGACCGGAAACACGAATTTCTACCTTCGGGTACCGTCCGCGTCGAGTGCCAAAGTAACGATTTACATTCAATCCCGGCAAGTTAAGCGACCGATTTCCGCGACCGATTCCCATTTGCGTGCCGTCGCAATTTTCTCGCGCGCATTTGCACGACGTTTCGCGGACGTGTTACCTTAAATACATAACGACTGATGTAAAATGTAATGCAGGGAGAAGCGCGACGAGATTTTCTGGAAGATGAATCTACACTGCCGAATTCGTTTCCTCAGTTTACTTATCAGGATTGTCATAAATCCTTTATCCTAAAATTTCATTTTCCCTGATTTCCAGCCAAAATTTTATGATTTTTTTCCTAACTCACTTTCAATATTAAACAATTTTTTGTTCCGATTGTTGTATGTTCTGTTAAATAAATAAGTGTTGTTGACAGAGCAATTTAATATAACAATATATATTACTATTAATGTTACTGATACTGCTTGAATTTTTAATTGTTCAATTGATAGCAGTGTAGGTATGATACACATAGATATATTAATTTCTTTAAAGCAAAAAATTTTTATTTTTAAGAAAATTTTGCAAAATTCCTTGACTTTTCTTTGATTTCCATTTTTCTGGCAATTCTCATCAATGATATCTAATCTTAATATATTCGTCAGCATTTATACGAATTAAAAATAGTTTGAAATTGAAGGCTACAAGCCGTCAAAATAAATAGCAAAATAAATAGAAAGATTATAAGTTCACAATTTTTATAGATAACATATTAAAGATGCTTCCATTAAAAACTTACTTGTTCTTTGTAGTTAAATCATATCATAGCATTTATGAATGAACGGACGAAGCGAATGAGAGTTGCGATTAACGCGAACGAGAGTGTTTGAGGGGTTTGAGATATGAAAGAGACGAGAAAATGCCGAACATCCGGGAGTAAGACGAGAGAATGGGAAAGCAGCCGTCATATTTCTCACTGGGCGAACAATAGCGCCCTTAAACGGCCGCCGTTTTGCACGTGAATATATATTCAAAAAATCGCCACACGACCCTCGGGCAGGACTTAAGGCGACTCCGGATGACAGAGGTGACGTCTAAGGATAGAGGGGAGGGGTTAATCCGTCAATGGTGTCTAATGGCCGAATTCTACGGGCAGAAAGGCGACCGTTTAGGCGACTCTCATTGTCACGTAGGACAAATTTAGCGTGAAAATGCGAGAACTCCGCGATCTCTTATTGTGCGTGCTATGATCGCAAAATGCGATTTGTGCCCCGGTATTCTTTGTTCACAGAAAGGGGTGCGTCGGATACGACGGTACGGCTTATGCGGATTTGTTAATGGCTCTTTTATGACGAGAGAAAGCGTTTAGGCTTCGACCCGTCCAAAATTTCTTGATGAGATTTTATTCCTTCCGACGGGAGCTTCTCGGCTACCGTGAACTTAGTAAAAGTAAGGAAGCGAGCTTAAAATTATATTATAGTATTCCGACGACTCTGCCATGCTAGTTAACGTAATTGAAGTTTCTATTACTCAGACCAAGGATTGTATACCTAAATAAAGTTATAAAAACAAGCGTTTCTGTAACAATATTAAAATTACTTAATTAAATTAAATTAAAATTGTAATCGCAAAACTTTGAGAAAACTGTTTTTAAGTAAATGGAAATTTCTAATTAATCTGTGATAATGTTTCTCGTCTCATTTAATTAAATTTATTTCATTTTGTATACCTAACAGTTTTACTTTTTAAATATAGATGTGTATCGTGTGAAATTTTTATTTTTTGGATAGGATAATTTGTCAAATAAATTGTTTATAAGTGTGCACTTGGGATAATCGTGAGATATCGATTGCAAGACATAAATTTTTCAAGCACATCGAGCTCTGACCTCTTTGCACGCATTTGCGATTGTAATCGGGGAAAAGTTCTCGATTTTTAAAAGCAACGTAACGTCGCGTCGGTCGCGACCGATAAAAAGCGACGTCGATAAATACAATGTAGAGATTATTTAAACGAACGAGCTCGGTCTGTATCGGATTTTTGGAGCGAACGAAATGTCGCGCGCGTTTTCGATTGCGCGTTCTCGACATTTTCCCGACCATTTTCCCCGCACATTCCGACAGCGAATACACAAAAATCGGTCAATATTTCACGGAACCGGCACGACGAACCTTTCGGTACTTGCTGTCATCGATATTTAAACGAAATCCACCCACTGTTTTGAATGGCAAATATTTACGCCAACTCCGGGAGCTTCCAGGATTATGCCAACCTTAAAAGCGGAACTTCGATTTCACGTCGAAGCCGAGAATACGAGCTGTGACTCGTCAGTATCGAATACGAAATATCGGTAGTTTTTCAAACGAGTGAAAATCAAGCGACTATTCGTCGAGTTAATCGTCGAAAGATGGAGGGAATCAAATTTTATTCTTTATGTACGGTAACTTGAAACGAATTTCAACTTTAGTAGAATATTCATTTGCAAAATAATGTAATTAAGAGTAATTAAAAATAATTAAATGGATGCAAAAACAGCATCTAGTCGAATTTTTGTTTTTCAAAAAGAGAAAAGTTAAAATTGGTCAGCTGTCCTGTTTCGCGTATTTTGTTATTTATTCATACTAGTGTTTTTATTTACGGTTTTATTTTATAACAGGGCGAATTTTGCGTCCTTCTATTCCAGAAAAATGGCAATTTTCGAGTTGCAAACTGATGAACGAAGCAGCGCGGTGAAGCGCGATGCGTGTGTGCCATTGACATATATATGTACGTAATTTCATTAGAAGTCGCGTCGAATCAACGATGCGAGCGCTCCATTTCCTGTTTGTTTCCGGGCAATCCGGGGAAATGATTAAATATTTTGCTCGGACTGGCCGACGGCGGTAAACTCGTGTACGAGAGTTCCGCACGCGCACCGCCATCCGTTTTATATTACGCGATAATTGACAACGACGGACGCGGTAAAAACGGCGCGTAATAAACTCTAATCAAAGTCGGTTTGCACGAATTTCACGCCGCGAGGAACATTCAATCTCGCGACCGCGCGCTAATTACAGTCGGCGAAATTGTGCGCGGCAACGTATACAAAGCCAGACCCCGTTTCACCTGGCTACGAATGATAACGTTATAGTAATCATGGCTCGCAGGAATAATGCATCAGTATATATTTGGTCCTCCTTCTCGTATTACATTCGTAACGATGAACTGATTCACGTTACCGCGCCAAAATGACGCATTATGTCGATGCGAGACGATGCATTGCTTGAAAAATATGTAAAACTGCGTAACGCTTAATATTAAATAAAGGAAGCAATTATATTAACTGTTTCTATTTTTTAAATTTATATTTTATATTTCTTGTATAAAAATAGAATTCTGAAATTTTTTGACTTTTCAATAATTATCTTCTTTATAGTTACTAATGAAATATTTGATTTTTCACTTTCTCTTTGTTAGGTATATTATAGTAATTTATTCGCTTATTTTTTTTAATAAGTAAAAAACGTTGGTATTTTTAGCGTTAAAACTTTCTAATAAATTTCGAAAATTTTCGATAATTCTGTTTGACAAAGAGGGAAATTATTTTATTACTATAAAACGGAGTAGTAATGTGTGTTAACAATTTTGTATTGACAATTATTGCTATGAATTAGATGATAATCCTTTGCGATAATTCTCAGCAACCCCAATCTATCCGCAAAGTGAGTTGCGACTTTCACGAGAGACACCTTTTGCAAAATCGTAATTATCAGTAACATCGTTAACGCTTAAAGTGACGAACCTTCGAAGAGGCGAGGAAGAGATGAGGACGAGAAGGGAACGAGAAGGGACGAAAATTTCAGGGGCACCCACTCGGGCGCGCGCTAAACGATACGCTCTCACCCTTTGGTCCTTTGTGCTCGGTGACAAAATTTAACGCCCTCCTCATAGGCGCGCCATTAAATCTGTTGGAAGAGACGGCGGGAGGTTAAAACCGAATTCCCCTCTCCTGCCTCGGTCCTCCTCTGCCACCCCCCGTCGACCTTGTCGCGATGAAAGCCGCCAATTTACACGCGCGGCGGGGGTGGATTCTCGAGAACGCGGGAAATCTTGCGGGACATAATGGAAAATGTAAGAGAGAGGACGAGAGAGCGCGTTCAACGTTCAAGGAGAGCGCAGGGGTGCGGAGCTGCAAAGACTCGCTCGGCACCCTCTCACGCGTGGCGTTAGGGGCGGTTTCATCCCTCGGAAAATATTCCCGTTGGAAATTATCGTCGCTGCCGCCGCTTCGACCTCTTAACGGAGTGGTCGCGCGTATGTGCTGAGAAAACACACCTCGGTGAGCCGGCGTGTCGCGGGGGTGGTAATGGAGATAATTTCTGGAAGGGGTACGGCGGGCCGCCGTCGCGTTGTGTGCTTAATCGAGCCTGTAGTCGCGCGCGCCAAGTGCTTTCGCTCGCTGTTAATGTTTGTTAATCCGTAAAACGTTAAAATTACGTTTATTATCGAGTAAAATGTCATATAAAAATGTAGACGTACAATTGAGATGGAAAATGCTCCAGCGCGTAGAAAGGAAATAAAATGAAGTATTTGATAAAACTCTAGACGTCTAATTTAATGCGATTTATAAATTAATGGATATTCTAGGTATACAAAGTTTCTCAATATAGACAACTTTCGTATGTCACTTATCGGATGACACATCTCTCAATTTCAATATATTTCAATTCTAAAATAATTTTCTGTATAACAGATTATTCTCTATCCACGTCAACCGCAATTTAGCAGGAAAAAATCCATAAATAAAAACCAAATCGGATATCGCTCGCATTGTACGACTGCCGCGTTTTTTCCCGGATTAATCGGAAGATAACGTTTACAGTTTCGGTGATTGTCGCAAAAAAAAATTTGTCGGTCTTTGTGCACGGAGAGCACAGAACGTCTGGCGCGTGTAATTCGCGCTTTTTTCCGAATCGGCCGACGCAATATCGCGGACGAGAAGAGATTTATCGGATCCGACGCCGCATTAGGAGAGGGCGGAGAAGAGGTAGCACACGGAATGGAGTGTCCAGGATATCGATGACAAATAAACGCGCAAAATCTCTCGTTTCAAAGCTTTGGCCACGCTACTATCGGGTTTAACTAGCGCGGCTGCGTATTCGGCTGCGGTAAATCCGAGACGCGCGGATATGGATTAGGCTCGCAAGGAACGACTTGAGGATCATGTTCTCAGATTTCCACATGCTTCGGACATAGAGTATCCGAAAAAAAATAAGATGTGTATTTCGTACACATTATAATGGGAATGCAAAATTCAAGACAGAGTCCTTCAACGAATTCAATTCTAAGAGTATCATTAACGTTACAAGGAATCATCAAAAATATAATACTTTGCTCTGCTTGTCTGAGATATTTTGGAATGTGATACTAGTTAGTGATACTAGTTCTTTGGACGTTTTGGTAGATTGATCGCTTGGTAGGGAAAGTAAATAAATTACGTGGCGGACAAAATGTTATATCATTTAGTTTATACGTGACATTTATTTTTAACAAAATTAGTACAGAAATGATATAAAATTGATTTTCAAAGTCTGAAAATTGGATAATTAAATGGTACGACATTTTGTCACTCTTATATATTTATTATTAGTTGATAAAAAAATAAGGAAAATCTACGGGAATTTGAGTATCTCTATACTTATAAATACATATATTGTCTTCATTATATAACGACAACATGAAATTTTGCAACTTAACTATAAATTCTAGTAATTCTCCTCTCTTCGCATAATTTCCCACGTTTCGAGCGAATTAACGTAGTTTGTAATAATTACGATTTCACGAAGCGCGCTTTATGAAACTTGCATCCAGCTCGATTCGCACACGTGGCGACGTCCTTCGCAAGTGTCCTGAGAATTTAATGAGATACACAACAAGCAAGATTGTCGGTGTAACGACATTGTAATCATATTGGAATGTATAAGGCAACGAACCTTGCAAAAAATTATTTTTAATTAATAATATTCGAAAGTACGCGCGTACGGCATGAACACGTTCATTATCGTCATGCTCATTTGCAACTAATTTATACATTACAAAATAATTTAAAATTTATTTAAGTTTAATTTTGAAATGTTAATTAAAGTATTAAAAATGATAATGCAATGTAGAAATTATTCAATGTAAATTAAATTGAAAGATGTGTATGTAATTTCTTTGCATATATTATTTCTATTCGTGTATCACCATAACCGAAACTGCAACGAGAACAGCTCCGAAAATGTCATGATAATATACCTATAGATAATTTCCTAGTCGGTGTTTTCCGAATTCAACCGAATTTCCGAAACGCATCGTTCGTCTAAATCTGTCGGAAGGTATACGCGACATGGGAATTCGGTTTCCGATTTCCTCCTCTGTAATCTCAGACTGGACAAATCAAAGCTCTCACTCCCTCCCTCTTTCTCTTTTCCGCCACCCGAACCACCCTCCGAAAATGCATTATCGAATTAGCCAGTGGCTGCGCTTCTTTGACGCTTGGATGCTGGAAACGCGAAGGGCGATAGTGGTACGAAGGGACGAAAGCCACGAGAGGAGGAGGACACAGGAAAGTTCGCAACGAGCGCGATCGTTACTTCAACACGGTATTATCTTACACAGCTTCGCTATTTTATTCCCTCTTCTCCTTTCTTTCCGCTTTCTTTCACTCTTCGAACCGCTTATAACCCCAACGAATTATTCGCAACGTTCGATTTCAACCGCATGGATCAAATTGGAATAAACATTAAATTCAATTGAAATTAGAACGCAAACGGATGTTATTTTAGTGACCTTTTATTATTTGATCTCATTCCCTCTCGAAACAGAATTTCACTCGGAAGCTGCCATTTACATGCCGGACGAATTATTTACAACGACCACAGATCAATACTCATTCAATCGAAGAAATCTGACGGCAGAATAAGAAATTAAGTTCAGTTTAAATAGTAAGTATTATTTATATATCGTATTTCCTCTTCATTTTAAATTCTTTACTCATATTTATGACGACACTTATTTTTTACATCAGATAGAGAAAAAAAATCCAATAATATAAGCAGCTATATATATATATATATATGTTAGCCTAAATTCTTAATTCAATTTCGCAGACAGAAATTCAGATTTTTCTGTTTTATGAGTATTATTAATTCAAATATTATACTTTTAAAATTTCCTTTTTAAATTCTTCATTTCCTTCTTTCTTTATTTTATAGGTTTCTTCCTCCGATATCGTTCTTCTCGTAGACGGTCACACGTGGCGAGCCTTCCATTAATGCACCGATCAAAGGACCAAGCTTCTGATCCCTTGCCGAAGTCATACCATACAACCTCCCCAGAATAATCAAGCCGGGATACTTTTACGCGCAAAAAAAAGTTTTTACAGTTAAAAAAAAACACAAAGGAGACAGGAGAACTAAAAAAGCGCTCGCTAACAAAGGGACGACATTCCGCACAGGCGAGAGTAAGCACGAGAAAACTCTGGTCGGCGTATTTCACGATATTAGCTGATACCTTGCGATACCTTTACCTTAACATTCTTCGTATTCCGAAGTATTTGTTCTTTAGTTCAATTTAAACGTACATGACGCACTTTACGACATTGCACATACACTAATCGTCGCACATCTGTATATGTCACGTATTGTAAATATATATGGCGAAAATAATCTAACGAATATCTCGTAAGATAATTCTTAAAAATAAGATGTCTGAATGTTTACAAATTTTACTAAAGGGCTTATTCTGTAACTTTTAATGACTGCAACGATATCATTACATTGCGCAAATTTTGTATACAGTAAAAAAACTGCAACGACAATTTAATGATATCGTTAGAGCCATTAAGAATTACAGCTTAGAAGAAGATTACTTTTTAGAAGCATCTTGATAATTAATTCGAATCAAAAATCTTAATCCCGCTGGTCTGCTAAAATTTCAATGATTGTATTGTTTGGAGAGATCAATATGATTAAAAAACTTTAAAAAAATATAAAATAAAAAATTTCATTGAAAAAATCTTATATTAACCAATGAAATCATCAAATACTGAAGAAAAGTTTATTAAATAAAATCTTATTGTTACTAAAAAATAAATTACATTTTGGATCAAATAAACTGAAACAGATTAGATTAATATAAAAATTTGAGAGGAAAGGAAGGATTTCAAACAATTTTCGAACGATTAATCTCTTTCTGTCTTAATCACTATTTTAAATCTATACATCGCGAATCTGTTTCCAATAGATATACCATACCTGGATGCATTTACAAATTTAATTTCATTAGAAGTTAATTAATTAATTTATTAATATAATCGTGGACTGTTCACAATTATCATATATATAACAAAGCAATAATAGACACAGTATACTTAACTCGCGCCGCTGCCTATCAGCTCGAGATTCACCACGCGAACAATACTGAAGTAACTTTGTGTATACAGGAGTATGTTCAGGAATTTCATCCAGATAAATCTAGGCTACAGTTTACGTTACATATATTATAACAAAAATGCACATTAGAGTTATTTGAGCATAATTCCTGAACTTCAATAAATAGTTGTACATGCATCACAAAAACCAAGTACCGACTGCTGCATGTATATCAACTATCGTACAACAATTCGTCACCGCCATGAAATATTTGACACATTACAAAATAACGTATGTCGAGAGAGAATTTCCTATATTTCAAATTTTTATTAACTTTGATAAATGAGTTGATATCCATTAAATCTAACATTCATTGATAAAACAACGTTTACTTTTGTTCTGATCAGAGAGATACAGATTTAATGCAAATTAAACATCTATTATTTATTTTCTTTCAAACTTGTTCCGAGAAAAATAAAGTCATGATAATAAATATATTATAAGTATTATATATTTCGTATTTTAAGATTATAATAAATCAAGAAAATTGAATTAAATCGCTGCAAAAAAAATGATAACTCATTATTTTTACCTATTAAAAAAAAAATGATACAATTTTTTCATAACTTTTAAAATATAAAAAATATAAAATATAAAAAATGTAAAACTTAATAATAATGAGAAATTAGTTTTCATTTTTTAAATAAAATAAATTTTATCTTCATAAATTTAGATTTAACATTAGATTTCATTCTTTTTAATTCAATATTTTTTATAAGTATACAAGATTTTTTTATTCTAATTTTTTTTTTATAAAAAAACATTATTTAAAATATTAATTGTATAAAACACCTAATTATCATAAAATTATTAAACGGTAGAAATTATTTCCATGGATTATGATCAGCGTAAACCGAGACGTAGTACCAAGATGCCCAAATTCGCTCCACGATAATTAACAATGTCTCTTTTTGCAGAGCAATTGCCGCTAACGAACAAGAACTCGTTCGATTAGCCAAGTGAGTCAATTCACGATTCGATTGCAGAAAAGCGAATGATCTATGACCGTGCATGATTCAGAGAGATCCTAATTCTATTATTAAAATTTTAAACTCAAATTGCGCGAAACAAAATATCCATAAAATGCAACAATTATTATATTATAAAAATCTATACATAATAAGCAATAATTTTACGCCATTGCCGACTGCAATAATTATTGCGGATATTCTTAAGTCAATTTAACGTACAGTAAACACCGTGATTCATTATAGGCTAATATCTTGTGTATTTCTGAATTTTTGCTATTTCTTAATAGAATTGATCTTTTTTTTTAAATCGTATTCTTCCAATTTCAATTTTTGAAATAAAATTAACTAGGTAGTCACGCCGTGTTTTATTTTAAAACCATCACGTTACTTTTCCTGTATGTACATTTTGCGAAAACAATTTAATTTTTGGGAATAACGCAGACATATGAACGTACTATTTTTTATTCCGCAAACTCTATTTCCTTTGTCCTGGGATTTTGCATTCTGGAGTTTAATTTTTAAAAATAAAATAAACAAGACACGTCATACTTTGCAGCAAGAGCTCTATTTCCCTTTCATGAGTTTTCACATGTCACGGAAAAAGTTTCATTTTTGGAAATTAAATCGAGTAAAATAAACGAATACAAAGAGCATGTACTTCTATAATAGCTTTCAACTTCACCACAAAAGGTATCATCATTTAAACTGACAATTAAATTGAAAACGGAATTCTAAACAAAATGACACGCAATTAGAGTTTTACCAAAGGATTTATCGTCGCGCCGCACAATTTTATTAAACAATTTATTATAATCTAGACGTATCCAAGATCTAGACGTATCCTATTTCTTCAAAAAGGGATTTTTATCAATTCTGTTATTACAATTTTTTGCGATAATGAATTTTTTTTTATATATTTTAGAACATTAAATGTTTCCTCATTTTTGCTTATTTTTTTTCTGTATAAAGAAAATATATAGGCAAGACATACATTTTATTAAAAACAAAATGTAAATGGAGAACTCAATATCTTGACGCATATTCTATTTTTTAAAGATCTTGTGCAAAATACTTTTATTTTCATAAGAAACTGTAGGACTATGAAGAGAGAGAGAGAGAGAGAGAGAGAGAGAGAGA
>Ga0157363_1006355_pt1 | contig 11098 bp, 5 predicted proteins | sample AttsexASBM1_FD_111477 | JGI IMG/M metagenome (GOLD analysis project Ga0157363, IMG submission 111477) | Fungus gardens microbial communities from leaf cutter ant in Ribeirão Preto, State of São Paulo, Brazil - Atta sexdens ASBM1 | ecosystem: Host-associated > Fungi > Mycelium > Unclassified ...
CACTCGCTCATGATTTTCCATGTCTTTTCACAATTTTTAGATCACGTCGCACTCTTCCACGGAACACTTGCACGTGACTCATTCACGTTGCAACATCGTGACATATCTAGAATATCATAATGTTCTAACACCTTTTCATTATGTTTGTTTGCGAAAGTGCACTGTTCGCACTCAAAGCATTATTCGTCACATCTATTGAAAAACAGTTTTAGTGCAAGATTACGATCACGAAACTCCATCCATATATTGTCAATAATCAGCAGTTCGACACACCTTTCATTATTCGCGGGACTTAATGCACATGCACCAATCTTGGCTCTTATCTGCGATTTTCTTCGCCCAATAATAATCCTTTATTACATTGACGTTTCTATTTCACCAATGTCTTTTTTCATACTCATCGTCCTCGTAACATTTGTCTCGTAATCGTGGGTATACTTTCTGTCGCGCGAGTAAAGACCAGTCAGAAACAAGCTCTTTAATAATTATTCCATGTTTCTCATCATGTATACCTAATTCTCGATCGCATAGGAATTGCACCGATGATATTCGCACATCTGTATCTCTTTTTTGCGGATTACCGAAAACATACAGCACATCATCTACATTATAGTCTTCCCACATATTTTTCAATACTGTTCACAATAGTTCTTTTTTTTTAATGTGCAGAGTGAACACATGCTGCACGAGAATAAACTGTACAAAGGACTTCTGCAATTCATGCACAACTTGCCGTCTAGCCTACCTACCGAAAGAACCAGTGCTCCCTGACGTGATACGTTCCTCTTTCATTCATCGTTAATGTCAGCTATACGGATCAAGCATGCTGTGCATATGATTAAAGCACCACTTGTTGTATAATAATTGTGGATCACACAGTGCTTAGTACGAGCGTTCAACTTACGGATTTCCGAAGGCTACACAAATTTTTCTACACGATTGATTTCATACTCGCTCATATCACTAGCATATCCACTATCGTCGGATAGCACTTCTTCATCAGATGACTCTTGGTCCATTATATTCTCAAAATCTACTTCATTTCATCAAGCACTTCGAACACTTCGTCTTTATTATTCGCGTTTTCGATATTCTCAAATTCTACATCGTCCATTATGTTTTCAAATTCCATTGCTTCAAATAACTTGTCTGCATTCATATCATCCATGTCCTCAACGTCTGCACGATGGTCAACCATACTTTTCACATTATACTTATTGTGATTTGGTAATCTTTAAAGACGCCAACTGAGGTGCCGTGCGCTTATGATCCCATTATATATTCCATTTATGATTTCTTTGTCCCTTTATCTATCATCCCTATTGGGTCGCAGTAGTGACGACGTGTCACCGATCTCTTCTTAGAAAAAAATCTTATCGATGCTTCTCTCTTAATACATCGCGACATGTCACCGATCTCACGGTTTTTCCTAGATAAATATCTTTATTGATGCTTCTGACCTTGAAAGAAAGAACTGTGAAAACACATCAATGATGTGTCACCTAGACAAAACATCTTGTTCGCGTTATAACACCATGGCGCATTTTGGGGCGGTGGCGGCGGCGGCGGCGGCGGCGGCGGTGGCGGCGGAATGTGGAGTGACGATCCCCAGTGATGCCATAACATGGCGACATCACGTATCATTATAAACACCGATAGTGCAGTGGACTTCCCGCGCCTTCCTCCTTCTTCTCCGCGCCTGCTAGTACCCCTCGTGCCTACCAGTACCCTCCCGCGTCTATGAGTACCCCCCCTGCCCTCCTCTATTGATGCCGAGCGATCGAGATTGCCAAGAAAGCATTTTTGGTCACTCGAAACAAGCGACTAGTGTGAGAAGGAGCTCGCTGTCTCATTCACTCTCGGCCGCAAGCGAGTACACGGACATGAGCTCATGCATACTTGTTGTGTGTTACAGCACCATGATAAATGGCCTTATAAGCGTGGAAAAATTTACGTTTTGACGACGAAATTTATGTTGCGTGCCATTTCGTTATTATTTGCTTAATTGTGAAAATGTGACTTGTCTCATACTTATTAAAGTCGTAATGAAATCCGATGAAATCTAAAGTTATCTTGGAATTTTGTATATAAATTCATATATTTTACTTGTTTCAACAGCTGTCGAACCGTGTATTTCTGCCCGAATATAGGTTCACTTTACGTACCTTTTATGACCATTTACTGACTGTCCAGGGAGGAAAGAACAGTTTTCATCAATTTTTACAAGTGTTTTAAAGTGATTCCATCATTTCGTTTCATTTAAATTATTTTTATTTAAAAATGGTACGCATAATCATTTATCAGAAACATCTACTAGGAGAATTCTTTAAGATATCTCATTTCAGAAATTTCTTGAAATTTTTATCTTTATGATATCATGTTAAATGATATCAATTTGTTCTCTCATGGAAGATATCAATATGTTATATGGTATTTGAGCCATGCAAATGCGCCACTATATTTAATTTAGAAATTAGACATAATTATAATATCTTTTATGAGAAATCTATTTGTTATCATTTTTGAAAATATCATAAAAATAACATTTTCAAGAAGTAAACTTAACCCATAAAATTTAAGACACAAAAAAAATAAAGGATAACGAAAAGATGTCTAAAAAATGAAAGTATGATCGTTTTGTTTCTTCAACAAAATGAAAGATGACTAAAAGATGTCTTTTAATTTTGTTGAAAAGACAACTTACAGAAGACATCTTTTCGTCATCCTAATAAACGAGAATGGATTGAAATTTTTTTCTATCCGAATGCGTATTTTAAATAGCGAATATTTTTTTTGGATTTTAATTGAATTGGATTTCAATTGGATTCAATTAGATTCAACTGGATGCAATTAGATTGAAAGACTGCATTTCCTATTCAAAATTATTAATTGAACAGTATTCACAACGTGCACAGAAAAAGCTAATATTATTTTTAGATTGAAAGGCATAGAGATATGCTCCATGCAATTCCTATGAATAAAAATACATTTAGGATTGAAAAGCATTCATTTTAACACTCGTGAAACAATATTTCTGAAAATCTGAATCCATTCAAAACATTTCAATCCATTCGTTTGCTGGATGTTTCTGTGGTTGTCTTCTCGGTAAAGGGAAAAGTCGACTAAAAGATCTTTTCGTATTACCGACATATAAAAGACAATGTGAAAAAAATATCTTTCATTATTCACCCGCGGGATCGTCACCAGACGGACGTGGTGGAGTTCGAGTTCTCGTATTTGAAAATCATATGGGGTAGAATAAAAAGTGCAGCATTGAGAATATAACTTGCATGAGAAGTATAACTTGTGATGTGTGTGTCTGACGAATACTTATGAAATATTTTTTAAAAGCAAATCCTCAAAGCGGTAACTATGATAAAAGGTGGCTCTTGTACACATCACATGGCAAGCATTGCAGACATAATGGAATATATATTGACAGTCATACACATAAATGGAATGTACAAGTTGCGTAATCAAAATCCGGACAAATCGAACAATTTCTTTACACAAAATGTTTTTAATGAAAAATTAAATATTACAAAAAATCCGTTTACATGGCACTTGGGGGATCTTTGTAGAGCACACTTATTCGATATATTCTCCATTAGCTTGAATGACGACCTCTATTCTCGGTAGAAGCGTTCGCACACACGCTGTTCATGCTGATGAATACTGGCTCAGTAGCGGTCCTTAATGACATCATATTGGAATACCGAGATATACTTGTTTGTGACCCTTTCAATTACACTCCATACGTAGTAGTCCAAGAGATTTAATCTGGGCTGTTGGGAGACCAGAATGGGAGTTGAGACGAGCAATTCGGCTTGTCCTGGCAGCCTCAAAGAGCATCTATCGTATCTTTAATGTGTACGATTTGTATCGAAGATCTTCTTCGGCAAGTTGATGCATGTTGGCTCGCTTACACCAACAATCGATGCTAATTTTCCCAACGATTGCTCTGGATCATCCGAAATTAGCGCTTGAGCCCGTTGCGGGTATCCTCGCGTTCTTTCGTAACTCTTCCTCGCTGGCATATTGGAACCTTCGTTGGACTGTTCTAAAGCCATATATTTTGCCACAACATCATAATTGATCTCGGATATCTAAAGAATCGAATTATTTCCATTGCTGGTCGCCCAACGAAGGCCTTCAATGATTCTTCGATTATACTCCACTTGGTTTCAACATCGCGGCCATTTTGAGAATATGACTATTTACTAGAAGCATCAGATTTTTTTGGACGCCAACAACAACCTCTGGCGGAAGCACAAAATATAGCACAAAAAATAAGAAAAACTTAAATGGAAATTTGTCCGGATTTTGGTAACGCACTCTGTATATTGACAGTAATCAATACAATTTCGTTTAATTTGTATAAAAATTAATTCAGATATCTAATGTTATTAAATGTTACATGTGCCAAAATATCAAAAAAGAAGTCTTAAAGACTAAAAGATGTTTACAGAAATCATCTTTTAATAATCTTTCGGACGACTTTGGATATACATATAAAATTTCTTTTGGACATCATAAATACGAACTCTATATTAATATACTTTAGATATCATAAAGACATGCAACTTGAGAAATCTTTTAGATATTATTTTTGTGGTATCTTTTTATTCTCAAAAAATGGCGCATTAGATAACATTTAGATACCTTTTAGAAAGTTCTCTAAGTTATCAGATTTAGAAATGAGATATCTTTTAGAAACCTTTTTGATAATATATCATTATGTGAGTACAACTTTTCTACCGAAATTAGGCTGGAATCAGATTACGCATTGAAAATTGAGATTGAAAGATTAACATTTAATACAAAACAATAGGAACTATTCCTATTATCAAATTTCAATTCTTCAATCTCATTCTTCAATGCGTAGTCTAATTCTGACTTTAAAGATTAAGATTGAAAATTAAAAATGGAAATTTGACTAATGAGCAAAGCTGGACAAAATACATCAATATATTTGAAATATTGGCAACTTTAGTATTTGAATTACAAAATACAAAATATTTTTTTAAAATATAAAGTACAAAATATTTTAAAATTTTTTGTTTTAAATATAAAATACATTCAAAATTTGTATTTTAAATACAAAATACTTTTTAATACAATATAAAAAAATCATCAAAAATTTTTTTCATTCTAAAATAGACACGAACGTTGTACAAAATAACTTATCATAAAACAAACAATATTGCACTCAAAATTTATATTATTTTTAGATGACAGAAAACTTAAAGCTAATTTGTTTCGAATTATTATATATTATATATATATATATATATATATATTGCTCTCGAACGACTTGAAAGAAGTAATAATTATGCCCAATTTCTTCACTTCAAGGTAAATTACCTATAACTTTATTCATAAGATATTTCAGATCTTATCTCCAGAGATATTTAGGAGATATTCAATGTTGGAACAGATACTGTCCAAGATTATAGATATCTAGTTATAGATATAGGTATTATATGGAAAAAGTATTTAGGTATAAGTACAGATTTTTTTTTATAATTACCTAAGTATAGATACAAATACAAGAAAAAAGTATCCGAAGATTTAAGTAAGTACTTTTTAGGTACTTAAAAAAAAGGAAAAAAAAGAAAAATGAGAAAGAATGAAAAAAATGGAGAAAATAAGAAAAGAAAAAGAGTATAAAATATATACACATTTTATTTATTTGTTTGTTTTAATACATAAGATAATGTCTCGATGATGAAAAGTCGACAACAACAAGCTGCGTATAGATTAATTTTATTTTATATAATTCTACAATTTATGTAGATACTAAAATATTTGGATAATAAAAATTGTAATCATAACGTACGTACATTATTGCAATGGATTATCAATAGGAACAGCATGGGAAACTGGTCACGTGATCCCTTAGAGGACATTCATGTAATTTTTTCTCTAGAGTGGCAACGTAAGAGATCAAAAATTTTTTGTCTGCACACACGCACACATGTACGCAGACACTCCTCACTCAAAAAAACCTGACCTTTTAAGTTTTTTCACAAATTTTTAATATTTTCAAATAACATTAACATAGTGAAAAATCAAGCAATGTAGCAAAATGTTTAAAAAAATCTTTTAAAGATTGAAATCTTTACTTTCCAGATAGGTACTTTAAAAAACGATCGTACTGATATTATGTGAAGTTACAGGAACATAAATGAAGATGCATAAATTCTCAAAATTTTTTATAAAATTTGCGAAGTTCCACGGCCAATTAAAAATTGCGCACATAGAGTTTTCAGCTTTCGAAAGAATGAATCTTTACTTTTAATTGTTTTTTTATAAACCTCTATACAATTTTTTTTTACCGAGTTCAATGTTGAAGCAAAAACGACCCTTTTTGTTCAATGTTGTATAATAATTCGATGAAAAAAAATCGTACAGAGGTCTATGAAAAAGCAAATTGAAGATAAAAATTCACATTTTCGATTGTTGTAAACCGCATTTTTGTGTGATCTTCACTTCACGCCATAGATTTGTACAAAATTTGTACAAAATTTTCACATTTGACAGGTATCCATTTGTGTCTATATAATTCCATAAAGGATCAATCGGATTGAAATATCAATTACTGATTTCAAAAGTAAAGATTTCAACATTTAAAATTTTTTTTTAATTTCGTTACGATCATTTTTGACGAAGTTATTTTATCTTGAAATTAAAGGATCATTTAGAATTAGCTTTAAAAAGGTCAAAATCAAGGTTATTACGTATTCTGCGATAAATGATTACGAAGCAATGTTTGAAATAAGCGTTTTAAAGCTTAAAGCTAACTTTCATCATTTTGTATGCAAAAACTTTATTATAAATCTTTATCTTTAATTTGCTTTTTTTATTCAACATTAAAGCAAAAGTAATCATTTTGCTTCAACGTTCCATAATTCAGTGAAAAAAAAATCATACAATGCTCAATAAAAAGTTAATTGAAGATAAAGATTCATTCTTTCCATTACTGTATAGGATGCATCACCAAAATCCGGACAAATTCTTTTAATCGAACAATTTCTTTTAAAATGTTTTTAATGAAAATTAAATATTACAAAAAATTCTTTTACATGGCACAATATATCCCCCATTAGCTTGAATGACGGCCTCTATTCTTGGTCTGAAGCGTTCGCACACATTCTGTAATGTAGTGCTGTCCATGCCGACGAATACTGTCTCAATAGCGGTCCTTAATGACGTCACATTGGGATATGGAGACTTTGTGATCCTTTCAACTGTGCTCCATACGTAGTAGTTCAGGGAATTTAAATTTGAGCTATTGGGAGACCAGAATTCCTTGGACCAAAACATATCGATTGTCTGAGAGCCAATTTTGAATCAAATGTATGAGCCGTCCTGCTGAAAAATGATCGGACGCCACAATTTTCATGCACGGCTTCATTACATCCATCAAAACATGCAAATATACTTCTTTTGTGATAATTTTCCCTTTTTAAAGAAATGTGATGGCATGACATCATCCTCGCTGGACAACACCTAGCACGTGAATGTTGGCCGGAAATTTCGTTCTGGCAACAACATCCTTAGGGTTGTAGGTGAGCCATCGGTCATTCCTCCGATTGATTTTGGCATCAACAATAAAAATTTTTTCGTCAGAAAAGAGGTTCGTCCCGACGTTTCATTTTTCAAAGAACACAATAGCAGATTATAGCGAGCAACTCGGCTTGTCCTGGCAGCCTCAGAGAGCATCTGTCGTATCTTTAATGTGTTCGATTTGTATCGAAGATTCTCCTCAGCAATTCGACGCATTGTTGGCTCGCTTACACCAACAATCGATGCTGATTTTCGCAACGATTGTCCTGAGTCATCCAAAATCAGCGCTTGAGCTTTCAACGATTGTGGGAGTCCTCGAGTTGCGTTCTTTCGAATGACTCTTTCTCGCTGGCATAAAATTTTCGTTGGACTGTTTTAAAGCCGTATATTTTGCCACATTATAAACCTCGAATATCCAAAAAACCGAATTATTTCCGTTGCTGAGTACACAGCATGAAGACCTTCAATAATTGCTTATAATAATTGCTAGATTCTTCGATTATGTATTCCGAACTTGGTTTCAACATCGTAGCCATTTTGAGAGAATATGACTGTTTACTAGAAACATCAGGCTTTCTCGAACGCGAACAACAACCTCTGGCGGAGATACAATATAGCGGAAAATTTAAATTTAAATTTGTCCAGATTTCCAGTGACGCACTCTGTAAATTTTTGTGTGAATTTCATTTCACGCCATAGACTTTTTTAAAATTTGTATAAAATTTTCATATTTGACGGATAGCCATTTATTCCATATAGCTCCATAAAAGATCAGTTAGATTGAAATATCACTATTTAAAATAGTGATCTTTTTTCTTTGTTTTTTTAAAATTTATTTATTACTAATCCTTATTTAATATTTTAAATAAATTTTTGAAACCTATTTTATATTTTTTATTTTAAATAAGTCGTATCAGTTATTTTACTGAATCCCGTTTTTAAAGCATTTCTAACGAAATCTCATAACATTTTTTTCTTTTTTTCATTGCACTTATATAATATGCTTCCGCAAATAATTGTTTGTTAAATAATTGTTGTTCAGAAGTTGTTCAGAAAATTCATTTCAAATTTTGTTAACTCAAAATTATATATAGAATATATTTATAGTGAAGTTTTCGACTGTCATGAAAGCTCAAAGTTTTCCTTAAAAATGCGTTTTAAAAAGTGTCTCTACGACTTTTTGTTCTAAATTACTCGTGGGTTAAATAAAAAGAAACATTTCGACTCATAACTGCGTTACAAATTATCGTATCGTAATTAAAGATACAGATTTTTAATGCTAAAACTTTCCTCTATTGAATGGTATAATTGCCAATTTTATTAAAAAAAATAAAATATATATTTGATAAATATAAATTTGAGTTTAAAATATATTATATTTTCTATACTTTCATTGTAATCATTGTAATCTTTGCATAATAGAAGGAAAGTAATATTATATTTTTATCTCAAATGCATGTATATTCTATTTTTTTTTAAATTGGCATTTATATCACCCAATAGAGCAACGTTTCAGCTTTAGATCTGGTTTTTTAATTATGATATACATTGATTTTTGTTCGACTAATGAGCAATTAAAGTCAGATTGCTTCTTTTTATTTAATTTAAAATAAAAAAATTGTAGGAATTAAAAAACAATTTTATAGCAAAAATTTCAAATTTTCACGATAGACAGTGAAAAATTTTCGTAAATTTATTTTGGGCACGTGATTGGGCACGTGAAAAATTTTTTCATTTTTTCCAACTCGTAGTTTTGTATATGTCAAAATTACAAAACTCACATAAACTCAAAAAATATATTATAATAAGCTTTGAAAGTAGAAATTTCAAACTTCAAAATCCTTTTTTTAAATTTAAATTTCGTTTATTTTTAACGAAGATGTACATACAATTTTGGGCTAACAAAATTTGAAACGAACTTTCCGAACACTTAATGTATACTGATATATACACATTGTATATGTACGCACGCACATCAATATCAAATGTTAACTCTATCTAGACTTTAACAGCTAGCTACAGCAAAAAAAAAATTGCGTAAACGTAAATATACATATATTTAATACTATATGTATAAAATACATATATATATATATAATAAATATATTATATATAATAAATATATAATAAATAATAAATATATTATAAAATAAATATTATAAAATAAATATTAGGATCGTATATGTGATACAAACTATAGAAATCAAAGCTTTACACGGTCTAGCTAGATTTTAAATGCTTGTATAATTCTTATGTGAATTTATATACTACTATGTAATTCTTAGAAACGCGCGCCGAAATGATTTTTCGATCTTGAAACGCTAACCAAATAACTATCGCAGTAATATCATGAGTTAAATTGACTAGCAATTAACAAATTTAACAAATTTTTGTTGCTTATTCGCATCTTCGAAACGATCTTAATAATGTTGAATGACATTAAAATCTGTAAATATTTTTCGCAATAAGAATTAATTATTTTCGAAGATGTGAGTAAGTATCAAAAATTTGTTAAATTGCTAGTCAATTTAACTCGTAATATTACTGCGGTAATTATTTGGTTAGCGTTTCAAGATCGAAAAATCATTTCGGCGCGCGTTTCTAAGAATTACATACGTAGTATATAAATTTACACAAGAATCATACAAGCATTTAAGATCCAACTAGACCGTAAGGCTTTGGTTTTATATTTTATTTATTTGTGTTATCACATATATATATATATATATATATATATATATATATATAATATGTATAAAATACAAAAATTAAAAATGTATCGATGATTTACAAAGTGTATAAAAAATAATTTTATTAAGAAACAGTATTTTTTTATCTGTGCTCTAATGGAGATGTATAGAAATATATATATATTATAAGATAATTGTAAAAATCTTAGCATTTTATATAAGTTCTTTAAATATTCAAGATGTATTATGTAAAATTCCATTGATGCAATAGTTTGTTACGTCCAAATTCTACAGTTCTTTTCTTCGATTAGAATTTTTGTCATCATAAAAGTTATTAACAAGTAATACGAATAGACCAAATAGACATTTGTTTCTACCATAGAGAGTTACAATAGTGACGATCCGATTAACATTTTAAGACTAATAATCCACTCGGGACGAAATTGTTTGATTAAAAATTTGAACTAAGTGCCGAATAGACGAACTTTATCCCGAGGAACAGAAGAAGTAAATAGATTAAGAATTACAAACTGAAACAGCAGTCGGTAATAAATGACACATGACTCTAAACTATTAAACATCCGGCAAATAGTTGATGTCGAAAGTTATCTTAAACACATATCCCAGTATCCCATTTCACAACTGATATCCTTAATTCTAATCCTAGATTAGATCAGTAACATACGCGAGGCCTGCACTCGGCACCACTAGCTCGCGAATATATTAGGTGTACAAAAAAGTTCTGAGCTTTTTTTGTAAAATTCAATCTTTATTCAAAAACAAACGAAAAAATATTAATCAGCGAAATATTCTCCGTTTGCATCAACGACCTTTTGCCA
>Ga0157363_1006357_pt1 | contig 11095 bp, 9 predicted proteins | sample AttsexASBM1_FD_111477 | JGI IMG/M metagenome (GOLD analysis project Ga0157363, IMG submission 111477) | Fungus gardens microbial communities from leaf cutter ant in Ribeirão Preto, State of São Paulo, Brazil - Atta sexdens ASBM1 | ecosystem: Host-associated > Fungi > Mycelium > Unclassified ...
CATAAACAAAAGGGTTTTTTGCATCGTATAATCATTGGTGATGAAAAATGGATCCATTACGATAACCCAAAGAAGAGGAAATCATGGGGACCATCTGGCCATGCTTCAACATCGACAACCAAGCCGAATATTCATAGAAAAAAACTCATGTTGTATATTTGGTGGAATCAGCTTGGTGTCATGTATTATAAGTTGGTGTCAGTGTATTATAAGTTGCTCAAATCGAACGAGACCATTACTGGGGCTCTCTACCGAACACAATTAATAAGATTGAGCCGAGCACTCAAGGAAAAACGCGCCCACTACTACTTCAGGCATGACAAAATTATTCTCCTGATAATGCTCGACCACATGTTGCGGCGCCGGTCAAAATCTACTTAGAAACATTCAAATGGGAAATTCTACTCCACCCGCCGTATTCTCCAGACATTGCTCCTTCCGACTACCATTTGTTCCGATCGATGACGCACGGCCTGTCTGAGCAGCATTTCACATCATATGAAGATACCAAAAATTGTATCGGTGATTGGATAGCCTCAAAAAATGAAGTTCTTCCGACACGGTATCCACATGCTACCAGAAAGATGGGAAAAAGTAGTGGCTAGTGATGGCCATTACTTTGAATAAAATATTATGTACCATTCTTTCACAATAAATGCTTAATTTTTGATAAAAAAACGGCGGAAACTTATTTGTACTCCCAATACATATCCAGAGAATAACCAAAAGCATTGTGAAATATTTAACAGCAATACAGATTCGAACAATGACAAAGACGAAAATATGAATAATAAAAATATGGAAATTGCAATTGAGGAGAATTCTATATTAATTAACTGCATTGCCTAAAATAAGAGTGAGAATAAAATTAAAAAGAAAAAATAAAGGTATTGCGAGAGAAGATGAAAAAAATAATAAAAATTCCAATCTAGAGAAAGGATGCAAACCTTCTGCGAGGTTCTAGATTCCAAAATCCTTAAAGGGAGAAATTACCAAATCTCTCCTGAAAATTTAAATAATTCTAAAATCCTTGGAGGAGGAAGTTACCGAATCCCTCCTCAAAAATTAAATAATTCCAAAATCCTTAGAGGGGTAAGTTACCAAACCCCTCCTGAAAATTATGTTAGAATTCCAGAGGAAAATTTCTATATTTCCCTATACTTTACTCCTGTCGATTATAAGGAGGGAAGTAATTAAACCTCACTATGCAATACGACTCAATTTTATTTACAAGACTCAAGAGAATTCTTCTAGGAAAAATGAAATTCCCGAGAATTGGAATATTCTTGGATGATAATAATCAAACCTCTTAAGTTATCTTTGAAGAACGTTACCTTATAAACGTTATGAAAAGAGTATAATTATATAATCTTAATATCAAATTCTTTTACAATTGCGAAAAGAGAAATAAATCGTCTTCGAAAATTCTTACATCAATGCAAGCCCAATCTCAAGAAATTATAGAAAAGTTTATGTGTAAATGAAAGTCGAATCAAAAAGGAGAAAATACGAGAGGAATTATTAGATGATATCACGCACGAATGTTTTACACTGTATTCGGAAGAGCCCAAGAATAGATTTATAAAAATTGTAGAATTATTACGTTTAGAATATTTAAATATGAGAAAAGGAAAACGTGATAAATCTAAGAGCCAGGACATTTCACATTCCTAGGGAAAAACTAACAGCAACTCATTATTGCAACACCAGATACCGACAACAAACGATTGGCCTATTAATACTCAACAGTACAGATTTCCACAACAATATAAGGAAAAAATAAACAAAGAAGAATTGCTAAAAGAGGACTAAGAATCGTAAAATCCTTATAGTCGCTGTACAATACATCTATTTGAATCGTACCCAAAAAGGATGATCAAGACTCAAAAGAAATAAACGCTGGAAAATAGTTTTAGATTTCAGAGTTTTAGATTTAAATGATAAATCTATTGGCGATACTTATCCATTATCTAATATCGTTGATATTCTAGACCAATAATTAGACGGAGCGCAATATTTTTCAGTATGCAATTTAGCTTCCGAGTTCCACTAAATAAAAATGGATTCCGCAAAATATGATATTTACAATATCTTTCAATCATTATGAGTTTGACTGAATGTCTTTCAAATTAAAAAACGCTTTCCAACGATTAATGGATTTAATATTATTAGGCTTACAAGGCGAGGATTATTTGTTTACATGACATTGTTATATATGCAACTTCACTCGAAGAACATGAGAGAAAATACAATTTACTAATAGATCAACTTTGCAAGGCTAATCAGAAGTTACAACCGGAGTGCGAATTTCTAAAAACGGAAGTAATCTGGGACACGTAATCAGTAAGGATGGAATTAAATCAGATTCAAAGAAATTAGAGGTAAAACAATTCCCTAAACTTAAAACGCTAAAAAATATTAAACAATTTCTCGGATTAACAGAATATTACAGAAGATTTACCGAATTACTCAAAATTAATTAAATCTTTAACAAATTTATTAAAGAATGATACGCGTTTTGAATGGACATTCGTCCAAGAAAAATCGTTCGAAACTTTAAAGCGAAAATTATGCGAAGAGCCAATTTTACAATATCCTGACTTCTCAAAACCTTTTATTCTAACTACTGACGTTTTTGGAATAGGAAACATTTAATCACAAGGGGAAATAAACAAAGATTGACCAGTAGCGTATGCCTCATGAACGTTGACTGATAATGGATTAAAATACGACACGTACGAAAAGGAAGTCTTAGCAATAATATATTGCGTTAAGCATTTTCGACCTGTACAGATGAAAATTCACTTTAGTCACAGATCATAAATCTTTGCTTTGGTTCAAAAATGCACAACATAAAAATACTCCGCTGGAAAATTAAAATTAGCAGAATACAAATATGATGTAGTATATAGGACAGGTAAATCCAATGTGAATGCTCACGCCTTATCTAGGAATCTGATAGATTTCGAAGAGAAAAATTGCAATATAATTAATTATAATAAATTCTTAAATCTTTACAATTAAAAGAATGCAGAAACAATTTCCAAGATGTTAGAGGAAGAAGAAGATGAAAATTTCGAACTATATCTTTCCGATGACGAAAAAATTAAAATTCCAGTACCTGACAACGATTCACTTGAAAATGGACTCAATACAGTCACACACGAAGAATTCTGTGAGTCGCCGAGATTACAAATTACCGAGAGGACATTAATTCATGACCTTCCTACTTATAATGAAAAACAAGCTCGAAGTCAAACAAGAAATAAAAACATTCATCAAGGAAAATCATTGCAACAATCACAAGAAAATGAAGATGAAATTGAAGAGATAAAGGATAGAAAAGATCCTCAAGACAAGGAAAATGACACCGAGAATGATGTAAGCAGTGAAGGCGAAAAATCAAGAATCAAAATATAATGAACAATAAAAATAAAAACTCGGGAGTAAAACCTACCAAAGTTCAAACAATTAAAAATAATGTAATTGAAAGTCGTGATTTAGTATACTTAATTATTATATTTATTAATTATTCTTGCGTAAGGATAATACGTCGCATACTTTGTAGACACATCAATGGGACATCATTAAATTCAGGTTCACAAAAACTATTCGAACGGAATGAAATTCCGAGCTTAAATTCTCTTATTTTAGAGGAAGCAAAAGCAATAAAATATAAAAAATATTATCATATAGCTCTGCCTATCAACGAAGGACAACGAAAAACTAATGATAACCTTAAATCAAATCACTGCAGTAATAAAAAATTTGTGAAACGTTGTTGATAAATTAAAACTAGAAACAATCAGTATCGCAAAAACAGATTTTATTAATAACATCCCATGAGGCGATATAAAATCTTTATTACAAATAACTTTTATTGACTCAGCAACCAAGCTAATTATGTGGAACGGATAAATTAAATATCCACTTAAAGATCTTCGCTCTATTATAAACGATGAAATTCATTGCCCATCTACAAGAGGACATCGAGGCGTTACAAAAACATACCATAGAGTAAAAGGACATCGAGAACATTGAGGTGTTACAAAAATATATCATAGAATAAAACATAACTATTACTGGGAGAATCTAAAATCCGATGTTCCATGATATATTCAACAATGCTTACAATGTCAACTGAAAAAACTAGTATGAGTAAAAACAACCTATGATAATAACCGACACGCATTTTACGAGGATCCTCGTAAAATTGTCATGGATATCGTAGGACCCTTACTTAAAACCAAAAGAAATAACAAATACATTCTAACACTGCAAGATCAACTAAAAAAAATTTTGTTGGGAATACCCCTACCAGATCAAACTTCTGAAACAATAGCGGAGACTTTCGTAGACAGATTCATTTGTGTATTAGGTTCACCTAAAGCTACTAACGGATCAAGGAAAAAATTTTATTAGCGATCTAATGAAGAAGATTGCAAAAATATTCAGAACTCGCAAATTTCGCACGATCATTTTTCATCCTCAATCAAATAGATCATTATAAAAATCACATCATTAGGAGAATATTTAAAGCAATATGCTAATACACAAAAATAATGAGATAGATGGATCTGTCTCACGATGTTTAATTACAATACATACTCCATATGAACTGATTTTCGAAAAAATTCCTTTAAGCGAACTTTTGGCGCCGGATGATAAATTCGTCAGTTACAATGATTGTACCTAATAAACCTTGTCACGCAACTCTATTCTATACAGATTAAAAAACGCTCGTGAAAAATGTTGAAGAGATCAAACTTAAATAAAAAAAGCACTATGATAGAAAAATTAACCCTCAGTTTTAAATCTGAAGATCAGGTATTTTTATTGAAAGGACCTAATCCGGCAAATTCGGGCCTCAATATACAGGACCTCACGAAGTTTTAGAAATCTTAAATAAAAACAATGTAAAGATTAAACTAAAGAAAAATAGTCGAATTGTACATTCTAATCGAACTACGAATTTCCCACATCAAATTGATTTCAGATTAAACAACATTTAAATCATATGCTATGTCATGTATGTGAAATCATTTTCCATTGAAAATGGAAACGCATCAAATATAATACTCTTGAATCACGAATCCAATAAGCGAACGACGTGATAATAATTACTCTTGAGTCCGTAAAAGCGAAAACGAAAAAAAATGCTTGTCTAACCAACACACCATTGAAAAAAACGGTAGCAGTTTATCCAAGCATATTATAACTACTGTCTCAAATAAGAATGTAAACTGTAATCTTTATATATCTGACCGAATCTATATGATTCTCTATTTGTAATTTTAATTTTTATTATACTTTTTTACTATACCTTTTTAGTATTTTTTAAATATTTTGTTATTATTTTTATTATATATATCAATTTCAATCATCTATATAATCGTAACTTATACCTTATTAATGTATTACTAAATTACATACATCAAATTTTAATCAGTATTGTTAACAAATCTTACCTTTTATTTAGCATATATCAATTCGAATCCAGTTATATTGTAATCTTAGTTTATGATTTTCCTTTAATATCTTTAATTTCAATTATTACGTGTAGTCTTTAATTTTCTGAATTAAGATCGCATTCCTTTTCGACCAAATTCTAACCAATTATTTCAAATAATGGCAAAAGAAAATGATTAATTGCATTTTTTCTTTCTTTTCCTTTTGAATAAGAAAAAAAAAATATATATATATTATAATAATGAAAAGACAAATGAATCATCTGATTGTCAAGTTTGATGAAGATGAGTTTCCCCCAAGAGGCAAGAATCCTCCCCTTCTTTCTGATAAACGTGAGAAACAAGATCTCACAAATTAATTAAATATGTTACTCCATTCGGAGAATTCACTCTGTCTGTAATCGTAAGTCCGCCGTGTCCACTAGGCAATGATGCCGGTTAATAAATTAACTTCTCACTCGTCATTCTCTCCGAATTAATCTATAAAAAACTCTGACGAGATGCATATGATAACGGATGTAAGATTGATAAGTAATAATCCGTCCATGAGGCATGATTAGAGTTTTAGCAAAGGCAACCGAAAGAGAAGCTCATCCAAAAAAAGGGGCAAAAAAAGAGAGAAAAAAAATCTGATTCGTATCAAAAACATTCAGATGAAAGTTTCTATGTGCTCACTACAATTTTTCTTTTTTTACCTATTATTCGAGAGGAAGGGAAAAGCATGAGATAAAACTAACTTCATAAATGTAAAATTAGATATCTGTAAGTGTGTGCGCGCGCGCGTGTGTGTGTGTGTGTGTGTGGTGTGTGTGTGTGTGTGTGTGTGTGTGTGTGTGTGTGTGTGTGTGTGTGTGTGTGTGTGTATATATATATACAGTAAGTGCAAAAAGTATTCATACAGAAAAGTTTCGTACAGAAAAAATATTTATTTAAAAAAAAGTTTATTTTTAAAAAGTAATTATCCAGCGAGAAATGAATCGAATTAAATCAAATCGATGATTTCAACACCAATTTGACGTTTGATTCGATTAATTGATGCTCATTTCTGGATAATTAACAATTTTCACAAAGAAATTCATAATAAAATAGACTGTATGTTTCTTAAAATTATATATACCAAAAAGATGTGTATTAATTATAGAAAATATATTATCTGAAATATATCATCTGAAAAATAAGCGAAAATTAAAAATTGTATTGTTTGAATGGTTAAAAAGTAATCGACTTAAGTCGAGAAATTTAGCTTCTAAAATCAAGAATATATGCAAAACTCATTTGTTAATGTAAGAACAGAATGTATTCATTGTATAAAATTGTATAAAATTGTTAATGTTTATTTTCTACAAATAAGACTTTTTTTATCAAAAAAAATCCTTTTCCTTGTACGAATACTTTTTGCTCTCACTGTACGTATAATATGAATGCACTACGAGAAGAAAGGGAATGCACCAAATTCGCATGTGTCCGTATACACGCACACGACATTACATGTGAAAACGCACTCGAGTATGTATAAGAATGCTTATAGATATATAGTTATGCGTATACTAGAATAAAAACAAGAAAGACGAAAAGACCAAGGGAATGATTTCAAAGACCATCACTCTTTCCTCTTTCTTCAAAATTAAATTATTTAAGGAAAATCGAACGTAACCATAAATTCATAGATTAACGCTAATGTTGTTATATGAGAAATTCTTAATTCATTTATTCTTGCAAATGTTGTGTTTTAACATCTCCAACATTTGTCTAAGGCGAGGGGTATTATATCCAGTAGGATTCTACAATTTCCTCGTTTCGCGGACGTTCGATAAGGTGAGACAAGGCACGAGAAAAAAAACGCGAGCGTTAACGGTCACTGATCGGCAAGCGTGATCAATATTTAAAAAAACGTGTCGTTGAAAACCTTCCTAACAATTTTGAAAAGATGAGATCAAAAACATAGATATCCAGAATCGCCTGATTCACGGTAATAAAATTTACGACAGGAACCATGTTGAGAAAGTTCAGTTTAAACACGTTCAGTAAATAATATCTAATGCGGATCAGGGATTCTGAGTAAATGAAAAATCACATTTCCAAATTCGTAACAACATATTGAAGGGTATTTTCTCATCAACAGGAAGTACGATAAAATAAATATAGCATGATAGGAATAGGTTTTAATTTTTTGCTGACGATCATAAAATTTGGAGCAAATACTGTCTAGACAAGAAAACGTTCAAGATCTAACAAAAGAAAAACTGGAGATAAAAAAAAAGGGGGAAATGTGAATTTTCGAATAAATCATAACCAAGTTTGGAAGGAACGATGAAATACCCTCTCTCTTAAAATGAGAAGCTTAAACTAAACTAGCCAATGGGTGACCATAGTTTTAAAACCTAGAGAAGGTGATGACGTATCATCAATAAGTTCTCAAGACATTGAAACTTGTAGTGCGGGCGGGCAAATTTCAGAAATAATTCGCCAGTAGAAACATGAGAAATAAATTTCCTATCTAAAAGCAGAAAAATTCCTCCAATCCTCAATTTTCCAACTTAACACGTCCCATCAAAGAATCATCTTTCGAAACTCTCAATATAAACTGTGACACGAGACTCGCTCTCATTATTTTTCTGCTCTTATTTCATGTCCGGTTCTGCTTCTCAGTCAGTCAGTCATTTTCGCGATCTATCATTACCTTCTATCATATTCAATCAATCAATCAGTCAGTCATATACAATTTCATCATGTTTTATACATGTTTTATATTAATTAGATTCTTTGACTCGAAATTTGAATCGACAATGTACCGCTAGGAAACAGATATCATAGTGTCCTTGCAGGACGTTGATTTATATTCCGAGGCGAGCATAAAGGAGTGCGTTCGATTCACGGTATTCGCCTCTGTGCGGATACCTGCGAGACAAGAGTTTGACCGTCCTTCCAAGTACTCGTACCTCACCATTTCCGCTCCTTTTCTCTCCAATAAGATAAATTTAAAATTTCCAAGAGTTTGGACGTAACACTATCCAGTCAGAAATGACAATAAAATCGATATCGATTCGATGTCGATTTGATGATTTCGACATGTCTCGACATCGATTCGATATCGATTCCATTATCATCAAGTGATATACCTTATAAATTTCAAATTACTGCCAATGTATTTTGCAATGTAGTATTTTCTTTTAAAAAAACACATCTTGCATATGAGTCTGCTACATTCATATGTAACGATCTATTTTTAGTATATAAGACCATGTCTCCTAAATAACTATTTACAGCAATTAATTTTATGAAGCTACGTGTGTGGATGTATCTGATTATTACTGATTTAATGGAAGATTCTAAAAAGTTAAGATTTTTTATCTCCTTTTTTGTTAAGTGGTGATGGTTCCTAATACTATTGATATGGCATTTGATCACCAAAGGCATGGCGGGATCTGAAAACTCATTTGAAAAAGATACGCTGCTTGTTCCTACTGTATATCCTTATACTATGTCTGAAGTAAAAAATATACAATTTAAAATGGTGAATATGGAGGAATTTTTAAAAGGATAAATTTTTTTTTAAATCCGAACGGTGATTTTAGCGTTATTTATTCTGTATCACATGGAGATATCACTTTATTATAATTCCCGTGTACATTTATTATATTGATTGCCTTTGGATCTGCTATTTTCAATTCAACAATTGTGATTACAGTAGTAATCAGAGACTTACAAAATCATCAAATATCGATTTTCATCTTTCTAAGTCTTTCAGATTAAAAAAATTCTTATCCTCCATATTGGATCTGCCATTTTGCATATTTTTTACTTAAGATTTGAAATCAGTAACCAAAAAAGACTACATAACATGCTCCTGTATTCGGTGATTGTGTCAGACTTGAGACGATATCGTGCACCATAGGTGACGCGCAGGCTTCGCGCTTTAAATTCAATAACTTTTGAACAAAAGGTCGGAAATTAGTTTTTCAAAAAAGGATTTAAACTAGAAACATAAGTATAAATTAACTAAATTTCAGAATAAAAATTGAACTCTCAAAATTAACAAATAGATATCAAACAAAAAACAAGTGATTAAGAGCAGACAAGTTATTCAGGCGTTGTATGTCACACAATGCATTTAATAGGTCTTACAACTAACATAAGATCGGACATTTCGGTTCAGTTCTGAATAACTGTGTCTCATCTGCTCTCAATCGCCTGTTTTTTATTTGATATTTATTTGATAAGTATAAATTGTCAGATATTTTTCATGAGTTTTTTCTTTCAAATTATTTGATTTTATATTTCAAAAATTTGTCAATTTTTTCCAATTTTTTACAATTTTTCTGAAGTTTTTTGCGATTTGCATAAAATATTTTTGTAAGCAAAAAAATATTTTTGACATTATTGGAACATTTCTGAGTTAAATGCTGCGAAATAGACCTCGATATCATTTTTTTGTTTAACCAGAAAAAATTAATAAAAAAATTTACTTCCGAAAAAAATTGTTTTTTAAAAAATGGAGGATGAAAAAAATGGACAACATAGCCATTTTTATCGTTTCAAAATCCTATGGAAATATCTTTCGAAGTTCAAAGCGCAGACCCCCCCCCCTTCCTAAATTTTGTCGGTGGTATTAGAAATATTACGTATAATATTGGATATATTATTATAAATTGAAATTTGAGGGTAATATAAAAAAAATAGAAAAAATTTATTTTAGAGGAAAATTTATTAAAAGATGTAACATAAAAATTGTACAAATTAATACAAAATGTCAACACTGTAAACTAACTATACTCGTGTCTGATATATACAGGGTATCTCAAAAATAGGGTAGGAGTCGCTTTGAAGATGGAGAATGAGTCAAGAACAAAAAAGTCTTATATCATTTTGAGATATTCGCTGTAGTTTTCGAATTAAAAAACGAAACATCTAAGCCAATATACGGTGAAACCGTGCTACGAATTCTCGCGATGTGGCTTCACCGCACATTAGCCTAGACGTTTCTTTTAATTCGAAAAGTATAGCGAATATCTTAAAATAATATAAGACTTTTTTCCCCTTGGCTCATTCTATGCTCTCAATGCGGCTCCTACCCTATTTTTGAAACACTCTTATAAAAAATTTTTTTATATACCTACTAGATACTCACTATTTTACATCGTCCAACATATAATTAAAAATAAAACACACATTTCTATGATTATTTGATTAAAAATTGTAGGAAAAATTTACAATAGGAACATAATTCGATTTGAATGAATTCACACAATATGGATATGTACTTATTGTATATTCAAGTATATATGAACGATGTATTTTTTTTTAAATTATAATACATGGTCTTACTTTTTATTGTAAATTAATATTTAAACACAGAAAATACATTGAAGCTTCCGATTTATAAAATAACAGAAATTTCGAGGCAAGAACTTGTCTCGTTCTTTTGTTATTATAATATTTAATTATAAATATATACAATCCCAAAATAATACAATAATTAATATAATACAAATGTATTGCGTGCAATCGCATAACGTATGCAACAATTATCATACAACATATTGATATTATGCATATTACTAATACATAAAACGTAATATAAGAAATAAATTTAAAATACTAACAATAGCACTTGGTTAAAAAATTCA
>Ga0157363_1006359_pt1 | contig 11094 bp, 13 predicted proteins | sample AttsexASBM1_FD_111477 | JGI IMG/M metagenome (GOLD analysis project Ga0157363, IMG submission 111477) | Fungus gardens microbial communities from leaf cutter ant in Ribeirão Preto, State of São Paulo, Brazil - Atta sexdens ASBM1 | ecosystem: Host-associated > Fungi > Mycelium > Unclassified ...
CTTCAACATTATTTTCATTCAAGAACCATCCTGGACAACATTACAATCCATTCTAAGCCCTTCCACTTGTGAAGGCAATCCATTGGTGGGGGTTGTTAATCACCCTAACTGGCTCACATTTGCTAGAGAACCTGACACAATAAACAACTGTCCAAGAGTCATTATGTTCATTAACATCAAACTTTCCTCTCTTCGTTTCTCATTTCACAAGGACATTATTAATCATAGAGACATTTTTTTAACTTCATTTTTCAACAATGGTGACATTTTTTGGCTCATAAACATTTATTCAGACTCTTCCCATTCTGTGATAAAGTATCTCAAGGATACTGAATTTAACATTTAAAACCTCCTCATTATGACTGGAGATTTCAATATTTGGGATAGCTTATGGGACCCATTGTTTAACCACCATTCTTTCATTAGTAACAATCTTTTAGCAATTGCTGACTCTTTTAACTTAAGTCTGTTGTATCCAATTAACCAAGTTCCGACTAGGTATTCCAATAATACCAACAACTCAAACTCGGTCATCAATTTGATGTTCCTCCATTGTGACTTCTCTGAACTGAACACACATTCTATCCATCTTAAATGGCACCTCATGTCCAATCATACACCTTTAACAAGTACCATTCCTATTGTTGAAGAACACATCACCTCTCGTAAAAGAACAATCACAAAGAACAGTAAAGAGGAAGACGAGTTCATTAAGGAGGTTATCACATTCTTTTCAAAGTTGGACACATTGAACATCTTGGATATACCCAAGTTAGAAAAAGTTGTATTAGACTTTGCTAATATTGTAGATTGTTATGAGACGCTTTGGACACTAATAATTTTTATTTTATTTTATTTTATTTTTCTGATTTTATATTGATTTTGTTTTCTTTTTCTTTTGGATGAGGAAGAGGCATGTGACATTGCAGTCACATGATAGGTCACATGATGTGACATCATAGCCCTAGAACAGGATAGAAGGATCTAGAAGATGATGTCAGGGCACATGTATATAACATGATAGCCTTGAGTAGGGAATGAGGCAGACATAAGGTTGTAGCATAGACATAAGGGCAGGCGTAATTATTAGTAGCACGGACCATGTGTACTTTGTATATATAGGACTCTAATTTAGCAGAGATTTCTTGTCAAGTTCTCTTGTGATTTTCCCTACTTGATTACCTATTGAGAGCTTTACTCGCTTGTGTAGCTATTAGACTTCATGTCTAGTGATTGCCACAACATAGATCATACTTGGATGAAGTACTCAAAACTTGTCAACATCACAAAGCATTCTAAAAGCTGGTGGAATGAAGAATGTAACAAAGACTTGGCAATTTATAGATCTTTAAAAAGCATAGAAGACTGGAAGACATTTTGAAAAACTATTAAGAGTACAAAAAGAGCATTCTTCGACCTTAAAATTCAAGAAGTTGCCAATAAGAAGTGAGGACCTTGGGAGCTCATGAACTGAGTCAACAAGCATAAACTCCCAGCCATCGAAATGATCAAATATAATGGTCAGCCTTATTTAGAGCTAGATGATCTCTGGCAAGCTCTTTACTCTTCTTTTAACATAGCTTAATTTCGAGAAATAGATGAAACTGTACTCAATGAGCTTGATTTGTTCCCTTCATCTATATGGTTGAACTTTTTGGAGGAAGAATTCATATGTGCTATCACCAATTGTAATAATCCATCTATGCCTAGTCTCAACAAATTGTCATGGGAACACCTCAAATACATTATCAAAGACAAAACATATTTGAAGAACATTGTCATTATTGCTAATGCATGTTTTGAGTTAGGTTATTGGCCTAATCATTTCAAGAAATCAACAATGATTGTTATTCCAAAACTCAACAAATCATTATATGACTCTCCAAAGTCTTTCAGGCCTATAGTTCTTCTAAATACTATGGGCAAACTAATTAAGAAGATTATTGGAGACAGGCTCCAATTTCAAGTCATCTCGAACAACTTTATCTACCAAAGTTAACTAGGAGGCTTAAAGTTTAAGTCCACCACAGACATGAGCATCGCCCTCACCCATTTCATTTACATAGGGTGGATGTTGACTAGCTCTTTAACATTTGATATTGTGCAATTTTTCCCTTCATTAAATCATTACCTTCTAGTCTTAATCCTAGGAAAAGCAGGGTTCAAGTCAAGAGTAGTCAACTTCTTTTCAAACTATCTAGCCAACAGAAAGACCAAGTACTTTTGGAACAATTTTTCCTCTTCTCTCTTTGACGTTAATGTAGAAGTGGGCCAAGGTTCGGCCCTCTCTCCTATTCTTTCTGTCTTATATCTCTCTTCATTTCTTCATATTCTTGAAAAATGTTCAAAAAATCTTGATTTAAAATTTTCTATTTTATCCTTTGTTGATGATGGTCTTCTCATTACGCAAAGTAAATTCTTTCAAGTTTCTAACACATAACTTTTTGGTAGTTACAATGTAGCATCTAAACTCCTCTCCAAATTCGGTCTTCTTGTTGAACATTCAAAAACTGAAATTTTTCACTTTTTCAGATTACAGGGCACCTTCAATCCTCCTCCCCTCAATTTATCACCAATTGGCAGCCCTTCTCTCATTCCAAAAGACATCTGGAGATATTTGGGATTTATTTTTGACAGAAAACTTTGTTTTTGTCAACACATTGACTTTTACGCCAATAAAGCAATTTCAATGGTCAAATGTATGAAGATTCTTGGCAACTCAACAAGAGACTTGAACTCCCAACAGAAACATCTCCTATACAGAAGCTGCACTCTCCTAATAGCTTTATATGGTTTTCAATTATGGTTTTATTTCAAAGCCCCTCTCTCATATCCCTTGAAATTATTAGGAAAACTCCAAAGGTGAGCAGCTTTATGGATAGTAGGAGCATTTAGAACTGCTCTGTTATTTGGTATTGAAGCTATCACTAGTCTCATTCCAATTCACCTACATCTTCAAAAACTTAGCAGAAGATCTCAACTCAGAGCTCATGCTCTTCCCACTAATCATATTCTCAGATCTCTGATAGAGAACAATTCTGAAATTCCTACACATCCACACCCCCTTTCGCTTAGTTTCTTAACTAGATATCAACACAGTCTTATTAAAGACCACTTAGTTGACATGAATAATAGGTTCAACAAAGTCTTTCCTTCTTTCGATCCCCTAAACCCTGAATTCAAACTGGGTAATAGAATCATAAATAGTTTTTCTAATTGTTTTCCATTCCATTTATTTAGTAAAAGTAACAACCATCTATTCAAGAATCACATTCAACAGTTCAACAATCTAGCAATTGAATCTTCCAACTCTCCATCCAATGCACTCGTAGTCACAGATGCCAGTGTCAAAAACAATGTTGCATTGTCTATAGCGCATATTCATGTTCACAATAGGCTGGTCATCAAAACTCTTTACCATGTGGTCAACATTACTAGCACTGAAGCTGAATTCTTCACTATTAGATACAGCATTAATCAAGCAGCCCATCTCCAAAACATATCTAAAATCATTGTTGTCATAGATTCCATCCATGTGGCAAAAAAGATCTTCGACCCTTTCTTGAACATGCTCCAAAAGTAAGCAGCTCTCATTCTTAACAACTTCAGAAAGTTCTTCAATTATCATCATGAGAACACTATTGAATTCTGGGAGTGCCCTAGCAAAAGTAATTGGAAGCTCCACAAAATTGATGACATCGAAATGAAGTCCTTCAATCTTACTCCTCTCTTCCCAAATAAAAATTCCTGGGATTTCAGTAAAAAATTGGAATGTGATGGCATTATCAATAAATGGAAGATGACGTTCCAAGTATCAGATCTAAAAGAAAGGAATTTCATGGATCTTGTTGACAGTGACAATAATGTTTTAGAACCTACTGTTATGAACTAAAGCCCTTAGAGTTGGACAATAGAACAACTCTTGTATTGAGTAACACAAGAGAACTCGATAGAGATCCCTTTACAAAGTAGTCTACCTTATATACTACTACCAATGGTCCGTGCTCACTACTGTGCACCCTACCCTAAATGACCATGTGTAAAACATGAGGTCAACATGTGTTGTCCATATTGTATAATGTCACTTGTTCTAGATCCTTCTACTTCCTTCTCCCAAGTCTCGTGATCAGTTTTGTGACTACACCATCAAATTGTGATTGATGTGACAGCATGACCAATCAACCCTAACCCTAGTTGTTCTAAAAATAGAAAATAGAAAAATAAATTAAAAAGATAAATAAAAATGAAAAGAAAATAAAATAAATCGAGTCTACTTTCTTTGATTTTGACACCTACCTATAGTAAAGGCAGTACATGGCTTCAGTACTTTGGCCATTCAAACACATTATGTGCTAGAGCCATTAGAGCAATAACTAATCATGCTCCCATAGGAGAATATTAACTCTGATTCTTTCTGAATGAAGAGTTTAATTGTTCATGTGGTCTCTACCTTATTGAAATGAGATGACACATCCTTTACAAGTGCAGAAGGTTCAACGAGTATTGGAACCCAAGAAGAGATTCTATTGCTCACTTCACTCGGTTTTTGGATAGAAACCCAAGGGCATTTGCTTTTACAACTCTCTCTACATAGTTAGATTGGTTTCACATAACCTGCTAATATTTCTTTGTCTTTTTGTAGTTCTTTGGTTTGATTTTATTCTCATTCTCATTTTCTTCTCTCTCCTTCTGTCCTTTTATTTCCTTCTTCATGTTGTTTCAGTCTCTATGTATGTAGTTACAAAGTAGCTACTACGGTCTGCCATCGCTTTTTTTTTTTTTTAAATCAACAATTTATTACACAGTGCATGGTGGCAGACCATGGTAGTGACTACATCGCTACTTACATGCAAAGCAAACTAACATGGAATTACAAGAAAGGAAATGAAAAGAGAAAAAGAAAGAAAACCAAATAATAAGTAAAGAGAAGTCTTAAAAAGCGAAAGCTTTAGGATTGTGAATCAGGAACATGATAAAATGGCTTATCAAATCTCTTCTAGGGTTCCAGTACCCATTAAATCTTTGGCATTCATAGAGTATATGCCTTCTAGTCTCAATAGGATATTCATTGCATGGGCATTTGAAATCTTCATTTGGGAAAAACCTAAGACGGAATTCCCCAATTGGCGCATGGTTGGTAATGGCTCGAGTAGCTCTAGTGCAAAAAGAATTTGAATGTCTGAAGGCTTGAAGCCATGGTCCCCTTGATGTATGATGGTTCAATTATATTGAAGTCATTGTCTAATAAGTCCATGAAGTTATTTCCTTTTCCATTGCTTTATAATGTCGTCACTATCGGTTTTCTTGCAAAAATCCCATGAAGTTTTGCAAGGAAAGAAGGGAGTTGGTTTGAATGGCTTAGAGTCTTTGTCGACGTCTTTGTGAAACCTCCATTTAAGGTGACTAGGACATTCCCAAAATTCAATGGAATTGTTCTGGCTTTTATTGAAGAATAGTCATAGTTCACTGAGAATGGCAGCTGAGTGAGACTGAAGTGGGTGCGACAAGCTGTCAAAGATGAGTTTCGCTGAGTGAATAGAATTGGTGATGACAATTATTTTGGAAATGTTGTCCTTATTACAGGCTTGGTTGATTCCACATCTCATAGCGAAAAGTTGTGCCTCAGAGCTTGTAACAAATACAGCGTGGTGGACTGTTTCGATGAGGGGGGAGTTGGCTTGATGTACATGTGCAACTGATGTGGCAATGTTGTTTTTGATACTGGCGTCAGTTACAATGAGAGCAGATGAAGAAAGAGAGTTCTGAAGAACCAAATCATCAAGTTCTTGAGCACGAATGTTGTTTTTTCCTTTTTTATTGACTAAATTAAAAGAAAAGCAGTCAGAAAATTTGTCCGAGACACAATGACCAGGAGTGAAATCCTGGTGGAGGGGATCAAAGGAAGGGAAAATTCCATATGATTTAATCTTAGAGTTGATGATATGACCCTTCGCAATGTTTCTTTGGCAATTTGTGAGAGAGCCGACAGCGTGAGGGTTGGAAATGTTGGTACAATGAGGAGAATCATCCATTAAATTGTTTATGATGTGGTTCTCTAGGAGTTTGAACAGTTGGATGAGGGAACGATTAGCGAGTTTCTAAAGATGAAATTTGATGGGGATAATGCCTGCTAATGCTTTGATTTCTTCAGAGGGGGACATTTTAAAGGCCCCTAGGATCCAGATAGCGGCTCTTCTTTACATTTTGTTCAACAACTTCATATGGTATGACAGAGGCACCTTGTTGTAGAACCAGAGTTGGAATCCATATAGCGCTATGGGAAGGATACAGCATCTATATAGTTGTCGTTTTTGGAGGGGGAATATTCCATGAGATGAATTTCCTAGAAGTTTCATGCATTTGAACATGGACAATGCCTTGTTTGAGTAGAAGTCAAGGTGCTAGTGAAATGTTAACTTTCGGTCAAAGAAAAATCCTAGGTATTTCCAGGAGTTCTTAGGATGAAGTATGGGGCCTCCTAGAGGAGTTAGATCAAGGGGAGAAGGATTGAATGCTCCATGCGATCTATTAAAATGAAAATTTTCAGTTTTTCCATGTTCTATGACTAAACCAAAATCTGTGAGAAGATTAGAAAGAACATTATAGCTACAAAAGAGCTGGGAGTTCAAAGACAGAATAGATTTGTTCTGGACAATGATAAGCTCATCATCTACAAAAGAGAGCATGTAAATGGGGATTTTTAAGTTTTTGAGACGTTTTTCAAGAATATATAAAAACGGGGTTAAATAAAAGGCCAATAGAATGGGAGACAGAGCTGATCCTTGTCCTACACTGATGTTGACTTCGAAATCTGGAGATTGCATGTTGTTCCAGATGTAGTTTGTTTTTCTTTGGACAAGATAGTTCACAAAGAAATTTGACACTTTGGATACTAGACCCACCTTACTGAGGATGGACGTGAGTAGGTTGAGATTTAAAGACAGGAAGAACTGAGATATGTCGAAGGCAAGAGTACTTGTAGATTTGCCTTTAGCCCAGCTGGATCTCATAATATGCATTAACGTGACTCCTGCATCCATGGTAGATTTGAATTTCAAACTGCCTAGTTGGCTTGGATGGATGAAGTTATTATTCACAACTGTGAATTGGATTCTTTCAGCAATGACTTTTTCTATTAGCTTGCCTAGCGTGTTTAATAGGACGATGGGGCAGAACATTTTCACATGATCGTAAGATGATTTGTTGGGCTTTGGGATGATTATCGTAGACGAACACTTGAAGTAGTTCGGCCAATGTCCTAAATTGATACATGCATTAGCAACGTTAATGATGTTAGTTAAGCACTTGTCTTGTTTGATGATGATCTTTAAGTGTCACCAAGAGAGTTTGTCTGGTCCTGGAGCCGAAGAATCGTTGCACTTGACAATTGCTTGTTTGAGTTCCTCTTTTGAAAAGGGAGCCCATTGAGCTGCGGGTTTGTGGTCAATTTCATTGAGGATTTCAATGTTGATTTGGCAGTTTTGAGCTGTATTGAAAGTACTGTAAAGCGCGTCCCATAAGCTTTCTGGGGACAAACATGGTTGACCATTGTGCTTGATTGCCTTAGTAGCAGGGAGTTTCTGCCTGTTGATCCAATTAGTCAATTCCCAAGGACCTTTCCTTTTGTTGGCAATTTCTTGGATTTTATCATCAAAATACAATCTTTTGACGTTTTTGACAACTCTCTTGAAATTCTTCCAGTTTTCTAGAGATCTTGAGTTTCTATAATTATTGAGAGCTCAACTACACTCATCCGACCACCATTGTTTAGAGTACTTGGAAATTCTAGATTTCTTGGCATTATTTTTCCATGCTCGGTTGATAATACACCCTAGTCGATTAACAACAGAATCTAATTTGACATCATCGTCAATGTTGCTGGTGTTTAGGGATTTCAAGTTCAAAATCACTTCATCAATAAATGCCTTTTCTTGATTGCTTTTAGGGAGAATCGTAAATTTTGAAGATTGAACAACTTCTTCAATAATGGGAATTTCGACAGAGAGAGGAGTGTGGTCCAAAGAAAATCGATTTTCAGGATGGATGCAGTGACTGTTGAGTTTGGAGGAGCCACTATGGAGAAACATTAGATCTAGGACGGAATTCGCATCCCCAGACATGTCCGAATATCTGGTGGGGCAAAAGTTAGTTGGGTTGGACAAGGATAGGTTAAATGAATCAGCTATGATAAATAAATCATCGCTAATGGTAGAATGGTGAGGAAATGAAGGGTCCTATAAACGATCTCTGATATTAAAATCACTAGTCATAATGAGAACGTTACCAATATTTACCTCAGTATCCTTAAGATACTTTAAGGCTGTATAAGAAGAGTCAGAGTATACGTTTAAAATGAAAAAGCATGTATTGTCGTTGAAGAAAGAAATAAGGTTGATGTCCCTATGATTAATAATGTCTTTGCGAAGTAAGAAGCAAAGAGGCGAAAGGCAAATGTTTACAAAAGATATGACTCTAGGCGAGTCATTACTGTCCAGAAGGACTCTGCCAAACATGATCCAATTAGGGTGATGATTAGTGCCGATGAGAGGATCTCCTTCGCTGTTAGACAAACTCGGAACCTTTCGAATTTCTGACCATGGGGGTTCTTGGATTAAAATGATGTTGTAGTGATTCTGTGTCTCGAGGAGAGAGTAGATGATGAGTGCGTTTTTATGAACATTTTGCAATAGAATTCTGAGGGATTTCAAAATCATTGTTGAATTGCAATGTTCACTTTTGAACGGATAGACTTGGATCTGTTTTCACAGATCTCCAAATACTTCTTCATCTGCCACTCTCTATTGAATCTGTGATGCCAGAATGGACATACATTGGAGTCAGCTTGATGATTCCCGTGACAGTTCAAATATTTAAATGAATGGAGACAGGGTTCGCCTTTCTTTGTTTCTAACCTTGGAGGGTTGATCTTATCGTTCGGCTTGCAACACCATCCAAATTCTCTGTGGTTCTCTGACTTGTGGGGGCCATTACACTTGGCGCATTTCAAACCCTGAACTCTGCATGAAAAAGTTGCATGTTTCTATTTCCAGCAGTTTTTGCACTGAGTGACCCCAGGGTTCATGTTCACTCCCCTGATAGTTGCTATGTATTTACTGACGTTGAAGCATCGATTGATGAGCATCTTGGCATTGCTCCCGCTTTGAACGTCCCATATGTCAATCCACACAATGGACATGTCGGATTTGGGTGACACCTTGATGACTCTAGGTTTGGATGCTAACGAAATGTTGTCAAAGATTTGGTTTTGTTTAAGAACCGTTTCAATGTCATTTGAAGTGAGGTGTTCTTGAGAGTTGTTGTGAGGGTAGTACGGGATACCTATTATTTTGAGGTATGATTTGGATTTTGGTAGCCATGGTTCATCTATCTGGAGTGTGTTAACATCGTTGGAGTTTTTGATGTATTGGTCGATTAACATCAAGTCGGATGGTTGGGAGACTTTGTTGGTAACAACGGTGATACCCAATAGTTCAGCTTGGATATAATTGACAAGGATTTCAGACTTGGTGTTGCAAAATTGCCTATTGATATTTGATATGTGAAGCGACGAGTTTTTGATGAATGAATCGACGTTCTCCTTGCTCATGGGGATGATGATTTGCTTTCTGGAAGGCCCTTTAGTGATCATTTGAATCTTGGGCTTCAACTTAACAGTTCCTTTGACGATGTTGTTAACTTGGTCAATTTTTTCCGCATTAAGAGGAGGAAATGCTTTCTTAATTTTGAGTACTTCAGCTGTATTGACAGGGGCTTTAGAGGCCTGGGCATATGATTTAGTTGTCTTTGAATCTTCCTTGGATTTATTGTTGTTCGAAGATTTCTTATTTTGGAAATATTTCAAGATGACGTTAACTTCCTTGGCCATTTTAGCTGGAAGGGGTGGGGTGGTGGAACCTTGTCAATTGAAGCTGGTATTGGTTTGGAGACTGACTTGTTGGATTTCTGAGTCGGAGAGGGAACAATTCTAGGAGAAAATTTTGATGAAATCTTTTCCCTGAGTGTTTTCAATTTGTTATCAGTATACAAGGAGTCCCAACCAGATTGGTAAACTGATGATATGAAGTTCCAGACTACGTCGCCTATGCCATCAAAATCCTTTAGATCATTAGCTGTTTTTGGATTGACCTTCTTATTTGTAATGTATCTCGCCATGAAATTAAGTGAGTCTTTGATGCTTTTTGTGTCTGACGTAATTTGTTCTATAGAGCCGTGTAGGGAAATAGAATGGAAGTTTCCACTTCATAATTCAGGTTCTATGGGGGCATTTGGATTGTATGGGATTTGAATGTTAATAGCGTTATCATTGTCATCACAAGGAGCTTCACTGCATGTTTTGTCAAGAGAAACATGGCCACCATGATTTGCCTGAATGGAGGAAGCCTCATTGTTTCCACCTTGAGGCCTCATGTTACTGGTAGTCTCAGTCGCCTTGCTAAGACGAAGTGCTTTCTCCTGCTCCATCTCATAGGACAAAGCAGGAGATTCTACAGGCAGGTCAGAGTCAACATTCATACCATTATTCATTGCTACTCTCTCGTGATAAATGATCGAGGAACAAGTGGAGGACATAGATGTGTCTCTTGATAAATTCTTTTCAATGTGAGAGGATCTACCTCTTGTTTCATGGTTGATAACAGGATTGGTTCCTGTGAATTTGTCCATCCCCATGTTGTTGAGAAAGTGCACGGTTGGTAAAGAGGTTTGCTGGTTGTGAGATGTAATTGTAGTGCTGAAGGTTGAAGGAGAAATGAATTTATTCGCTATATTTCCAATAGGCGTTACCATACAAGATGGTGGTAAGAGGAAAAGAAGCAATGACGGTCTGCCATCGCGCCCCGTGTAATAAATTGTTGATTTAAAAAAAAAAAAAAAGTAAAATAAAAGCATTGTCACACGGACCCTGGAGCACTTGCCAAGACTTTGTTCCCAGGAATAAATAGCTTCTTTCCCACTGCGGCACATACTTTCATCCGGAACTCATGTTATGACTGATGATACCGTCTCATATAAAGCCTGTACCTGCTATCACTCATCCGCAAGTCTAATCCACTCGTCTCACAACTGCTTTTCACA
>Ga0157363_1006361_pt1:0-10000 | contig 11092 bp, 5 predicted proteins | sample AttsexASBM1_FD_111477 | JGI IMG/M metagenome (GOLD analysis project Ga0157363, IMG submission 111477) | Fungus gardens microbial communities from leaf cutter ant in Ribeirão Preto, State of São Paulo, Brazil - Atta sexdens ASBM1 | ecosystem: Host-associated > Fungi > Mycelium >...
ATTGTTTTTCAATCACATTAATAAAATTGTTAGAAAAATGTAATAAAAGAGCGAAATTAGATAATAATTATGTGCAATAAGCACGTAATTAAAATTATTATTGACATACAAATCAAACAATTATTTCAGTACATTAAATTCTAAGAACGTTTTTTATAATTTGATGTACCGAAAACTTACTGTTAGACTTAATTGTATATCAATAGGCATTACATGCAATTATTGTCCAATTTCTCATTTACAAAATTTGATTTAAAGCATTATCGTACTCGTAGCATTTATTACATACTTATGAGAAGTCTTATGAGAACCGCGATTGCGCTTCTTAGAAGTCAAAGAATTGTGAATATTTAAAACAAAAACGTAAGCCAAATACACTTTAAAAGTTTATTATTATCTTACTTATAAAATTATTATTACCTTATAAATGTTCAATGATTCCATTTTGCTCTAGTTTCTTGAAACAGTCAGAGGCATAAATTTGGATGCACCATAATAGTGCTCGACATAACGGTTTACTGTAATTCACTTTCTTCATTCAAATATTAAATGCATTTAAGTACGTAAATATTAATAAGTCACATGTTTTTGTGACTTGAATGAGATTCTTCTTTAATAAATTGTCACGTTTTAACATATTGATACTTCGATTACGTTCACTTGATGAAATGAGGAATTTATTAACCGATTTATTAATTAATCACTGACAATTACGAACGATTGATTATTCGACGATTGAAAATCACACGAAGGAAGAAACACGTCTGTAAGTCCGTATACAACACAACGTGTATTTACGTGCGACAAGCAACTGACTTTCTTGGTTTCTATGGGTACAGAGAGTTCAGTTCACGCAGCGCCTTAGTGATTTTTGTTTTTAGAAGTATACTTGGTAAAGATCACTCTTCGGTGATTTGCCATTGCCTGCCGAGAAGAGTTACAAGCTTATGAAAATGTTTCGGTTTTGTCTAGGATCGAATCCGGGATCTCTGGTATAGCAGTCTTGTACGTTGCTTATTATATATGCTCACGTTTTTTCATTATATAAATTATAAAGTATATCAAAGCTTACAAATATTATTTGACCAATGAGTAGACAAATAGAAACTTATATAATCTTATTATATTGTATCATATTATATATTATTATATCACGTATATAATATAATGTATTTGGATAAATTTTTTACGAAGACTCTAAAATGAAAATTATTTGTATACATATATCTCTAATTTTAATTTTTCTACAAATCGCATTTCTAGTGATATGTGCTTTCTAAAAGGAATTTTTTAGAATAAAATCATAAAATATTCCAATAGTATTAATTCTGAAGGATAAATTTATTCGTAAAGATAGAGCATGTATGTGTGTGCCCCGAATTACAAATATTATCCACATTAATACAATAATATGGTACAGTCGCTTGGTAAGTTAATGAACTAAGTTAATCGCAGTGATTCTTTTTAATTCGAAATCACTCTGAGTCAATTGAAATCAATTAAAAAATTACGATATGAAATTTATTAATAAAGTTCGGGCGTTGGTTTATTCTTGTGTTCACATTACAGGCATAAATATATCATCGATCACATAATTAATATTTTGATAAATCGTTTTTAGCAATTTAATTGTTTATCATCTTATCCGATAATGATGCATTAATTATATCTAAATTCGATATTATACAATCTTTTGATTTCATATTTAAAATAAATATAAAACTTAGCTAATGAAATGGCCGTCAAATAATATATATATAATAAATCAATAAATTTTTTATTTAAATATAAAATGAATTATATTAATTATTATATCATAAAAAAATAGCTATTAAACTAAAAGATTGTACTATATAAATATTGTAAAAACTTCTATTTTTACATTATTATTATTGTAACATTTAAAGAATTACAGTTTTGTAATGTTTGTGGAATATTACAAGCATATTACTGATATTTTGCAGGCATATTGTTAATTTACATTTCTGTAATACTTCTGCGATATTACATTGCAATCTGTAACATTGCAGCAATATTGCTTCAATCTTCTATGCTGTATGGGAAGGACAGACGAATCACAATCAGTTATTCTCCTCGCATTCGACTACAATTGGTTAATTTCTTACGGCTTGAGGCTTAAAAATCTACATCTATTGTGTAGATCTCACTTACAACCATGCAAACTTCCATAAGCGCCAACCATCTTTAATATCTCGTCGGTGTTGATGCAAACACATATTACAAATTGTATACCCGCAGTGTAGAAAAATGGATGTTACTATGCAGTTGATATCCACTTTCTCAGTTGGCGCTAATGCATGGCGGCATTTTGTGCCTGCGGTTACAGAATAAAGACCGGCATGATCACTCTCAGTGCTGCTCATTCCGCTCTGGTTCACTGCTTAGTGCTTACTGTGCTCAGGTTCTGTCTATCTGTGTCTGCTCGCGAAGTCTGAACACCGTGAGCATGCGATTATGAATTAAATCGCATTTCAACAAACGGCGAAAAGCGCAGTTTTCTTGGTGAACGGATAGCAAAGAAATATAATCGAGAAAAACGTATTACGATGCGCTTGTCTATCGTTGAGTTTTTCAATCCAGCGGCTCGCAATAGCATAGTAATGCACAAAGTGTTTCGCTTGTTGCACAGTTGCCAGGACGACTAACGTGCGTGTTGGTGCGTGTTTGTTCGTCTGTTCCGCCGTGCGTGCGTGCGTGCGTGCGTGCGTGACTGTGAACGCCGCGTACCTGCGGTGTATTATGATAAGAGACCGAGCATTATTGGGAATATTGGAACGCAGTTCTCGTGTCAATTTCACATCGCTCCGATGCCACGCAACGACGTAGTCTGAAGAAAGCCACCGCGCGCATCATGGACTATCCGGTATTGGATCTCTTCGATCCCTCGGTAGAACCTACGGACCACGTCAACTGCGAAGAGGAACAAGATCTGCTTTGTAAGTGCTCTGTTTGTCACGCGCGCTTCTTTCATGCAACTAAGAAGCGCGGGAGAGCCGCTTTCGGTGGAGGAGCACCAGAATTTCTCTGTCGCATGTATTCACTCTACCTGCGTTTTTTTTTTACCTTTATCAATTCCTCGCATCTGTTTCTACTTTTCACGACATTCGTTTGCTTTCAAACGTTTACGCGCGGAATATCGCCGATCCGGCCGATTGTAGAATATCAGCTGGCATCAGCTGTTTCTCCAACACGCACGAGCGCGGCCAAGATTGTCCTTTGTTATCTCCAAGCTTAATACAGTGATTACGAAAATTGAAGCAGTAATGACCAAATTGTTTTCTTCTTGAAATCGATTGTTATACTTGGTTTCTACCTTGTATGTATCTCATTTGTAATAACGACATAATTAAAATGATTATTTTTTATTATCTTGCAGAAAAAGAATAAGAACATAAAGAAAAAAAAAATATTTTTATTTTTCTATAATTTATTATTATATCAAAATTGCTCTTTTACATTAATATTATAAAATTTTATTAATTCAAAACTTATTTTTTAGAAAGTTTTCTTTGTTTTTTAGTACATCATTGTTGTAGCAAATGTGTGAGTAAATATAATCGCTACGTCAGTAAAAATATTATTTTGGATATTTGTAGTCTATATCCACTATATCAATAATATACAATAAATTATGTCCTCTTGAAAAGCATATATGTATTTTGTATTTTCTTTTGTATTTTATTTATATTATAATTGCACAGCTATTTAGAAGTAGAAGCTGTATAGATAACTTTATCGCATTTCGACAAAGATATAATTTACAAAAACATAAATTATCAATTATACATTTTATATTTTGTTTATATTTAATTATTTATGTCAAATAAATTGCAAATAAAATGAAAATTTTGCTAAAATGTTTGAATTAGTAAGAAAGGAATATCTTTCTGCTTTTGAGATTATGTATGTAAAAGAAAGGTATACTTGTATGAATCTTGACTGATCGATTCTCATTTCAGGGGACGATTGTAATTATGTCGTACCCGGAGGTGAATATGTACGTGCAACGGAGCAGTTTGGAGAGGACTTTTCTGGAGCCGAGTTTCACGAAACTAGAACATTGCTCGCCGATGGCGGGGATAGATTTGGAGTTTCCACTGCCACTTTCGATACGATCGAAGAACTTATGTGGATGGGGAATCAAGGGGTATGTTATTGATATTATTTATATCAAATTTTTTATTCATTATTATATTAATATTTATTATAATTTAATACAAATTTATTGACACAACATTCAAATCTTTGACGGAGAACTGGTTTATAATAAACATCTTGTCTCAGAGATGCTTAACATTAAAAAATAGAGTGATAAGTCTTAATCTCTAGGTAGATACAGAAAGTCTTCATAAATCGTATATTCCTATTGTAAACAATGTTTGATTTTGCATTGCCGAAAAATTTTTCGCAGTACTGTTGATTCCGTTGGGAGCGTTAGATGGTTTTCTTTATTTTATACATTGAACGTTATACACTTATAATTGTGATACTAATTTTGTACCTCTTTTGACATCATATTACTGATGATTATTTCAATATTAACATTGGATTTTCTCAATTGTCGGACTCCGAGGTGAGTTTTTTTTTACCAGAGAAGCATATTGTGCTTGTTTTAATTTAGTTTTGATAACTTCTAATATTCTTCTATTTCTTTGTTCTCACTAGAACAACGCGAAATCTTTCGCAATCGATCATCCATCGTCTGACGAGCAATTTTTCGTTTCTCTGACTTAACACTCTAATTGTGCAACAAAACTGTCACTTTCTTTTTCTTTTCATATTAATTTTACTGTGCCTAAATTTTTGTATCTGAAAAGAACCTAAATATAAGATCGAAATATGTATTGCATTCTGTATTGTATTCTGTAACGTTTTTAGACTCTTATTTTCTGTGGTTTTTATAATTTCTTTTTTTTATATTATGTTGTAATTATATTCATGTTAAATGAATAATGGAAACTTTTTATATCTTTTGACTCTTATTAGCCTTTTACTTCATATTGTCGTATTTTTAATACTTAATTTGTTGTAGGGTCACGTAACATCCTATTATGGGCCTGGTTTACAAAAATATACCTCTTTTCAAGTCCATGCAACGCAGGAGATACGACAAATTCATACTGTAGACGAAGGTATTTTAGTGTTATCTCAATGTCAATTGAGATGCCAATTGCGAAGAGGCATACCTATATTTACTCATACGTATGTTCATATTTTGTACTATGTTCATATTTTACTATCCACGGATTTGAGCAAACCTAGATTGTTATAGGTCGATGAATATGAACGATATGCAATGTATGTTACAAATTTCCCCAGCCAGATTACTTATGGGTGGACATCAGGACAAAATAATTGATTTTAACCTTACTAGAGGAAAAGAGACTGGATTAGTAAGAATCTATCAACTAAACTAAATGTTAAATTAATTCCGAGTACGAGAAACGATGGCTTTATGGCTCGAATTTTCTTTCATAGATTTAGTTAGACTTAACTTGATATTTTATCCAATGAGCTTCATCTATGATGTCGTGGACGAAGCCCATTGAGTGAAACATCAAATTAAGCTCAATCATAAGTTAATCAGATAATAAAAAATTAGGGCCTATGTTATATTTGTAGGTGGATGTAAATGAGAATGGTTGTGCGATATTGAGACAACATAGTAGGCTTATATGTGCTGGAAATCCTGCGGGAAGAATAGATCTCAGGGATCCAAATACATTATCAATAGAACATACTTTGGATACACACAGTGGTTCCTTAAGTGATTTCGATGTTCAAGGAAATTATCTTGTTACATGTGGATTCAGCAATAGGTAAGGCATAAGATAATCAAAAAGTTTTTAACCATTTTACTTGACACACATGTTATAAACATTTATGGATTACATTTAGTCGTCAGGGTCTTACTGTTGATCGATTTTTAATGGCCTATGATTTGAGACAAATGAGAGCATTAAGTCCAGTCACAACTATGGTATATCCTCTTTTATTAAAGTTCCTACCAAGTTATTCCAGTCGGCTCGCGGTGGTATCGCCACTAGGACAAATGCAACTACTTGATACAATATATGCTAATGTACAACCTTCAGTAACGTGTTTATATCAGGTAAATTTATTATGTGTGTTCACAATTTAAGCAAAAAATTTAAGAAATTTATTAAAATAAATATGCATACAGAGATTATATACAGAAATTGTATCGTATATTATTAGGTTGCTACTGGCGGTGCGACGATATTATCATTTGATGTAGCTCCTACATCTCAATGTCTTTGCTTTGGAGATTTGGCGGGCTCTATACATTTAATGTCCACCAACACCCCGGAACCTCAATTTAATACATTTTCTAGGTCAGTAATTATTTTAATCAATTTTAAAATTAATACAGTATATAAAAATTATATAATTTTTATATACTGAAATAATTATTAACACAATCTATTGACATACTAAAATCTATTGACACATTTATATTACGTATATAAAATCAAGAATAGTTAGAAAATGAATATAAAGATAATAAAGAATAAAATCTAGGTATGTATATTTTTATTTTGCTTAGGCCTACGGAATTTGCCGATCCAATTGAGACAATACCATCGATTCCTTTTGATGACGATATTACGCCATACAGTACAATACCAATGGTATATTCAGATCAACCACTTCTAAGTGATTGGCCTGAAGAATACTTGAAAAAAGTTTATAGGTAGGTCTCTCCTGTATGTTTCCCTTTTTGTATAACCGAGGAACAGGTAACTTGATTTTCATTCTTTCAGGAGAACTCCACCAATAGATCCTGAAATCTTACGCACAATGAAAATGCAGGGAACAATAGGATACGCGCCAAATCCTCAGGCTTTTCGCAGAAATCAAGTGAGGAAACAATATTCTCCCACTCTATTACAATATTCTCCTCCGTCTCTTCTCAAATTATCTTAAACTCCGTTCTTAATTTTTTTCTATTTTTGTTTATCAAATTTTGAAATCTATTCTGCTTATGACTTGATTTCAAATTTAATATTGCCTCTGTATATCATTAAATTGCTATCTGAATTAATATACATATATTTCAAAAGTATATTAATATACAAATGAATTCTTTCATGATTTTGAGGCTTCACTAGCAATTTAATTGATCAATTACAATATATTATTGACGTGAAAATTGCTATCTGAATTAATATACATATCTATATTTCAAAAGTATATTAATATACAAATGAATTCTTTCATGATTTTGAGATTTCACTAGCAATTTAATTGACCAATTACAATATATTATTGACGTGAAAATTAAGGCTCAATGTGTGATGTTTAATTTTTAGAAAAAAAATTTGCTATATATGATTAAGACTGATAACCTTTCGTGATAATTATTATAGCCTATAAAGAGACATGATATATTTTCGTAAACTAGTCCAATGTACTCTACTAATTTTACAATAATATAGCATACAAAAAAACAGTCTCAAAATATATTATATATACACTGTGCGTGTAAAATATTGAAATTTCTTTATTTTTCTCGTTTTTTTTGTTTCATATATATAGTCAATTTACCATATATACTATATATGTGATAAAAATATTTAAAATGTTAAAAAATATTAAAAAGTATATGATTGTAATTTTGAAAACTAATATCAAATTAATATCGTTATATTATTACATTAATGAAAGCACTATCAATTTTTTTATTATAATAAATATATTTTTTGTTAGTGTCATTTACAGGAATCTGTTTATTTTTATTTGATCAGTATTTGATACTTTGCTTATATGAAGTTCAGTAAAATAAATTTGACATACGTTAAATCAGAACAATTCTAAATATGTTTCACATTAAATATGAAATAGTTTTATTTTTTTATATACAGGGTGTCTGGAAATAATCGCCAAATATTTCATGGACAGGTAGAGCGGACTAAACTGTCGAGTAAAGTCCTCTACCATTTTGTAAGTTTCTCCAATAGTTAACGAGATATTAATCCTTAAAGATAGCCGAATACTACTGCCTACCGTTCGCTTGGCGCGCAGGGATAACCTGGCAAGCGCGCCATCCGAGCTATGGAGGTTTGCAGCGGTGTGCGGCGCTTGCCAGCCAATCCCCAACTCCCAAGGCTTGCGCGCCAAACGATCGGTAGGCATATACACTTCGCAGTAAACCGGGCGAGCGCGCGTATTCAGCTATCTTTAAGGATTAATATCTCATTAACTATTGGGGAAATTTACAAAATGGTAAAGGACTTTTCGACTCAGTTTAGTCCGCTCTTCCTGTTCATGAAATATTTGGCGATTATTTCCAGACACCCTGTATATTTACATCTGAATCTTATAGATTCAATATTGTCAACAATGTGCCAACAAATTTATACATATAAAAAAGTAATATGTAATAAAAATACAGCATCTCTGTGCTGTAGCATATAATTGCACTGCATTCTGAATTCTAAATATATTTTTATTATTTTTTGTTTAAATAATTAAAAATATATAAGTGACATATAATTGATGAATTTTATCATTAAATATTACATGTATAATACATTTTTTTCTTACTATGTAAATCATACAATACTAAAATAATTCTTTTTTTTCTTTAAGAACTGCTAATAAAGCATATTACCCAATTAAAAATTGGGCTCTTCAATTTAATTATGATCAGCGAAGTTGAAGCCTTATTAATTTTTTTGCATTGCAGAAAAAATACAGTAGCGTGTAAGAAAAAACGTATGCATTGAAATAATCAATAATATAAGTCTTAATTTCGTTTATAGTTATTTGTGTTGACATTTACAGAACGACCGACAAAGAAGAAGAAACATGAATAAATGTTTCTAATATACCTTCCGCCAAAAGAATCCACAATTCCCTTATAGCTTATCGATCGCTCTTATCAGCGTGATATTTTACTGCCTTCGTTCTCTCAATCCGCGCAATGTGTTTGTGATTGATTGCATTTTGTCTTTTCGTTTAATGATTTCCGATGAACAATCTCGATAGGCGATTAATATATTTACATGTAAAATATGTTCCGCATGAAATGTATACTCGAAATTGTATTTGAGTGAAATAATAAAGGTTGTATGATATACAACAGTAATGCGTAACTTTAATATGATGCGCCGTATTATCGATTCAGTTCCCACAACGCGTTCTTTAATATATAGGTATTATTTATTTTTTCACAATCCAAAAGTCTACTTTCTATTATGCACCAAACTGTACAAACTATCTCGATGTCTCACGTGTAACGCATGGCAAATTCCATAAGATAGAAACTATCTTGGCGAAAAATATCCGATACACGTTTTCACAGTGGAATAAAAATAAATAATACCTCTTTTGCAGATACCGTACAATCTGGAAACGGGTACGTCTTCACGACGTGGCTTAGTCGCGAAGCCTTTCGTGGGGGACTCACGGTCTAAAACAGATGACGGCACCTTTGTAGCCATACCTAAGCGTTATCGTAAAATTGAGTTGAAATACTCACGGCTTGGTTACGATGATTTCGATTTTGATCAGTACAATCGAACCAGCTTTTGCGGCCTGGAGGCTACACTTCCTAACAGTTATTGCAATGCTATGCTGCAGGTAAGCCCAAGAAAACTATAGTGTCCGAGGTGAGTCGGGACAACGAATAAAGTAAATCACAGATCAGACACACGTTCGTGCTTTGTAGTTGCTTTACTACTGCGAACCTGTAAGGGTAGCATTGCTCTCACATTCGTGTCAACGAGAGTTTTGTCTTTCTTGCGAATTGGGATTCTTGTTTCACATGCTGGATACATCACGAGGGTTTCCCTGCCAAGCTGCAAATTTCCTTAGGGCTTTTAGGACAGTCAGAGAAGCGTCAGCTTTAGGACTTATACTGAACGATCCAGAATCGAAGAAAAAGATCAATCTGATAGTGCTCATACAAGTATGATAATAAACAAATACAATAAGTTACAATGATCAGCGTGAA
>Ga0157363_1006362_pt1 | contig 11091 bp, 13 predicted proteins | sample AttsexASBM1_FD_111477 | JGI IMG/M metagenome (GOLD analysis project Ga0157363, IMG submission 111477) | Fungus gardens microbial communities from leaf cutter ant in Ribeirão Preto, State of São Paulo, Brazil - Atta sexdens ASBM1 | ecosystem: Host-associated > Fungi > Mycelium > Unclassified ...
TAGACTCCAACTTGATTCCTTATGTCTTGTACATATATATAGCATAGATACTATCCTTTATCCTTACACTTTACTACTTCTATACATCCCTTATCTTCTCTCAGGTGCTTGCCTAATATGCAATCTGAGCTCATAGCTAAGATTGTAACATGCTATGCTCTACTATTAGTTTTCTAAATGTGAAAGGAACATTTCTTTATCTCTGAGTTGAGCTGAACACAATAGATACCTACCAACAACATTCAGTCCAAGCCTTCCTAGACTCTAGTACAACTGGAAGTTTTATCAACAAGGAATTTGTCCAGATACATTGGATCAATACTCAGAAAATTTCTTGATCTATTATTGTGTTCAATGTTAATGGGACTGCTAACAAAGCTAGTCAAATTTCAGAAGTAGTTAATATGGTGTTGTAGTATAAAACATATTCAGAGCAGATATTGCTTGCAGTTTCTAGTCTAGGCTAGAAAGACTTGATACTAGGGTTCCTCTAGCTCAAATATCACAATCCAGAAGTTAACTGGGAGAAAGAGAAGGTAGAAATAACATGTCCTCCAAGATATAATAGCTGTAAGGACTTCTAGAAGGCAAAAAGGGTGGAAGGATGGACCATTGCTGCATATCAGAGTGGACCATTCCCTTGGGTTCCAGAAGAAGATGAGGAGTTGGATATAACAATTGAGTATGAAAAACCTGGTAGAAAACTTGGAGACAGGGTTCTTAACACATATTCTTCTAGAGAAGTTCTTTTCTGATATCTGAACTGTAGCCACTAATTTCTAAAGACTCTCCAAGAACTTTTGTAAGATTACTGCAGTAAATAAGAAGCCACTTCTACTCCCTAGTTATACCTAATATTATGACCTTAAACTTGAGCTCAGGTTGCACTTAGGCAAAGACTTAAGAGAAGATAAGAGAGAATAGAATTGGTAAAGCGTAAGGATACAGGAGAGTATCTATACTATATATACTACTAAGGAAGAAAAGTATCATGTAGTCCATAAAGCATATGAGTTATATAACATGAGGCAGTATTGAGGACAAAGCAAGGCTATAGCACATACTGTATGAGGTGCTGACTAAGACAGCTACAGCACAGCCAATTGTGTCATCATACCCTCTGCCTATCTCTATGATGCATCCTCGAGGCATCAATTGTAATAATACCCCATTTTCAGCTTTCATGTCCTCATGAATTTAAACTAATACCTCTAGTTCTCTTTCCACATGCATTACAACTGTCTTCTTGTTAGGTCCTATAATAATGCATCCTTGATTGTCAATTGCTATAAAGAACGGTTCATGTGATGGTCCCTCTTGAAACATCCTAATAGGATATCCATTCCTCGATGTTTCCAAATTATATTTGTTGTCCACCAATACCATTGCTACTTTTTTCCAAAAATCAGGGTCTTGTTCACCCCTAGATCAAAGCAATTGGTAATAGGGTGGTGGTCAGAATATTCTTGTCTGCATGGGTGACTTGATGAATTTCATGTACTTGATGAGGTTGTCAACTTCTTCATCAATAAAACTCAAGCTCTTGATGGAATTTGATTCTGATACTTCATAAGGTCTGATTAGTATCACTTCTTTTTCTTCTACCTTTTCTTTGTCCTTTCCTTGTTGTTCTTCATTCACATATAAGTCTTGAATTTCCCATATGTTCTCATCTACATAGTTATTGCCTCTTTCTATATATCTGTCCAGTTTATTGGCTAACATCCTTTGCACTTGAAACACTCACTCCTCTATATTGCTTTGAACCAAAAACCTCAAGTCTTCTGAGATTCCAGATATGTTGGTAGCGCTTGTTGTTTGGTTATTGATGCTTGCCTATAAGATAGCTTCTTCCATCTCTGTTGCTACTATGTTTGCTTCTCCTTCTAACTTCTTCATGTCTTTTATCATCTTCTATACCTCAATCATTGTTTCAATCCCTTTCAGCATCTTGTGATATGTTCTTGTCTAGTCCTCTCATTCTCTTTTCATTACTTGAGGTTGATTCATATTATTCAATTGTCTAGAGATGTATGGGTTTGGGGAGCCAGGTACAATAGCATAGTTGTTGTTGGAAATTTGAGAAGATATTTGCTTTAACAGGAATGTTTTGAGCTGTCGAAATGGGATTTTACCCCCTCTTTTTATAGATTTCAACTCGAACACCTTGTCTAATAGTCTTTAATCACCTTCCTTACATGAGGCAACCTTGTTTCTGCTATCCATTGGTCATGTTCATTTCCGTAGCCCTTCTAATGCACCAAGTATTGTATTCCCCTCCTACATTTCCTATGCTTCCTAACTTCTTCCACTTCATATTCCTCTTCTTCATTAATAATTGTTGGCAAAGGTGCCAGTTCCTCATGTTGTCCTTTGAACTTTGGCTCCACATATCATGTCAGCAGGTCCTTGTTGAAAACATTATGAATCGCCCATCCTTCTGGAAGTTCTAGTTGGAATGTTCCTGAGCCAATGTTCTTTGCGATCCTAAAAGGTCTATACCTTTTATTATCCAATTTCTTTGAGGGTTGATTCAAATGGATATTTTTGTTTTCTAGCCACATGTTGTCTCCAACCTTTAGTCCTTGAGGATTCTACCTTTTCTTGTCAAACTGCTTCTTTATCCTTTTCTATGCTTCTTCCATTGCCTTTGTCACTTGTTCCCAACTTTTCTGTATTCCAATAAAGAATTCTTCCACTCATTGAATTTCCATTTGAACCACAAGGTCACCTTTCTATGGGTGCCTTCCAAAGTTTAACTTGAACAGTGTCCTTCCAGTTGCTGCATGTTTTTTGTCATTGTATTGAAATTCTGCTGCAGCCAGCCAGTCCATCCAATTGTCTTGTTGGTAGTTCACATAGTGTCACAGAAATATTCATATCTCTTGGTTTATTCTTTCCATTTAACTATCTGTTTGAGGATGGTATGCCATCGATAGTTATCTCTTTGTTCCTAGTACTTTTGTAAACTCCTCCATAAATTTCGATACAAACTGTGGTCCCCAATTGCTAAGAATTTTCCTTGGTATTCCATGTAGCTTCTAGATATCATCTCTATAGATTTTTGCAATTCCTTCTGATGAGATGTTCATTGTTGTCACTTTTAATTGAATCATCTTTGTAAATCAGTCCACAATGACAACAATTGCATCCATTCCATTAGACCTAGATAAAGGTCCAATTATATCGATGCTGATTTCCTGCTATGGTTACTGTGGAATTTCCAATGGATGTAATTCTCCCAACTTCTTCTGGTGCTGGACTTTGTTCTGTTGACACCTAAAATACCCTTGAATGTATTTCTTGACATCTTCTTTGAGTCCTGGCCACCAGTAATTCCTTTTGAGTAATTCCATCATTTGTTGTTGTCCTGGATGTCCCATATCCACCATATCATAGTTTTCTTTTAAAATTTCTTCCCTAATTTTCTTGTTGTTTGGAACATAGATCTTTTCTTCCATATATACCACTCTATCTTCTTCCCATGTTAGTCCATCTCCTTTTTCCAATGTTTGGACCACTTCCTTCTCTCTGGTTTTATTTCTTCTGATTTCCTTGATTATGTCATCTTTGTCCTCTGTTGTTTTCCTTCCTATTATTGTGATTTCAGCTGTCATCCTTCTTGACCATAGTTTCTCCTTTAGAAGTTGAATGTTCTTGTTATCCTCTTTTGTGTTTACTCAATCTTTTCTTGATAGGATGTTTACCTTGGCATTTGTCTTCTCTGGAATGTGCTATAATGTGAAGTCATAGTCTTGTAACTTCAGATACCATCTTGCTTGTCTTCCATTTAGTTTGTGAAGTTCTCAGAAATACTTCAAATTCTTGTGGTCTGTCCAGATTTCAAATGTTTCTGATGTATCCAACAAATACTGTCTCCACTTGGTCAGAGCCTCCACTATTGCCAGTAACTCTTTGTCATAAATCTTGTAATTTCATTCCATAGGTTGCATTGTTCTTGATAAAAATGCTATTGGCTTCCACTTCCCATCTTGTTCTTGGGATAGCACTCCTCCTATAGTGTATCCTAAAGTATCCATTTCCATCCTAAACTTTCCCTCTCTCTTTGGTAGCAAAAGGACTGGTTGACTCGTTATTTTCTCCTTGAGTTTCTTGAATGCTTTCTGATGTTCTTCATCCCATGTCCATTCCTTCTTGCTTTTTAATTCATTCAACGGTTTTGCCATATGGCTGAAGTTTTGAATAAAGTGTCGGTAAAATTTTGCAAATCTGAGGAAGCTCTCCACATCCTTGACTTTTGTTGGTGTCTTCCATTCCTTTACAGCTTTGATCTTTTCCTGTTCTATCTTGACTTTTCCTTTTCCTACTACCACTCCTAGAATAGGAATTTCCTTTATGTTGAAATTGCATTTTGATCTCTTGAAACACAGATTGTATTTTTCCACTATCTTTAAGAATCTGATTGTCCATTCTTCCAATTCTTCCTTGGTCTTTGCGGGTATCACAAAATCATCCATATAGTTTGCTAGTACTCCTTCATGAAGTAACTCTCGGAAAATATTGTTTATCATCCTTTGAAACATTCCTAGTAAATTGTACAGTCCAAAGTACATGACTTGCAGTTCAAATAATCCTTTGTTCATTAAGAATGTGGCCTTCCATTTGTCTCCTTCTTTAATTCGTACATTGTTGTATCCCCAGATCAAATCCAGTTTGTTGAAGTACTTCACCTCTTTGAGCTTGTCTATTACCTCTCCAATCAAGGATAATGGCATTTTGTCCTTTATTGTGATCTGGTTAAGTTTCTGATAGTCTTGTACCAATTGTAGAGATCTGTCCTTCTTTGGAATATAAAAACAAGATGCTGCATATCTTGACTTTGATTCCACTATTAGTCCTATCTTGAGTTGTTTGTCCAACCATTGATTCAAGGCTTCTTCTTTCTTTAGTGTCATGGCATAGGCCTTTGCATTAAGTTCTTTTGGGGCTTCTTCCATAAGATTAATTTCATAATACCATTCATGCTATTCTGGTAGTTTTTCAAACTTCTTCTTATTGAATAGGTGTATAAAGGGTTGGATGTACTCTGGTAGATCTTCTGGATTTGTCCTATCCAGTTCTTTGCTGATTTCTCTATTGTTCTGTTCTGTATTTTTTGTGGCCTTTGTCCTCCTAGTTTTGAACCTGATATCCTTGTGTTTCATTGTGCAATTTCCTAGACATCTTGTAAACTTGATGGTTCCGTTTTTCCAATTGACTTCTAGATTATGTTTGACTAGCCAGTCATAGCATAAAAATATATCCGTTCCATCTAGGTCCATTACTACTGCTTCCAGTGTTTCTTTGTGTCTGTTAATTTCGATTTCCAAAGGTGCCACCTTGGTCACTTCTCTGTTTTTCGTCCCATCTGCATTGAACACCTTGAATGAGAAGTTGAGTGGTTTCATCTCAATTCTCTTCTTCTTGACTAGTTGTTTGTCAATTCCTGTATGTGTGTACCCAGAATCCACCAGTACCTTGACTTTTAATTTCTTACCATTTTTTGTTTTTACATCTGCTTGCACGTTTAATTCCTGTTTTCCCTTGCTGTTTCGGCAATTTGGAATAATATATTTATTCTGGGACTTTATATGGGAGATCTCTCATATCATGCTTACTCGAAATCTTCACCAAAACCCTCCTCATTCTTCTTATCTTCATCGTCTGATCCTTCCTGGACCTTCCTTTTCTTCATCACTTGCTTCCCTTTGCAATCTCTGGCGATATATCCTTCTTTGCCGTATTTGAAGCATGTTCTGGTTTCTCGTTCCCTCTTCTTTGCTCAGCATTCCTTTGCCATGTGTCCATACTTGTTGCAGTTGAAGCACTTGGGCTTCCCATCTTTGAAGTTTCCATTGGCTGTCCTCATCCACTGTACATTATTCTAGTATTTGTCTTGTAATCATAACATTCCTCTGTGGACTTGTATCCCTGTCTGACTAATGTTATTGCCACTTTCCACTCCTTGAGTGACTCTAGCATGTCTATTAGCGGGTATCCCAGTATCGTTTTGATAATATCTTGTCGTATGTTCTTCTTCAATAGAAAAATAGCATGCAGCTCATCTGTGTCCACCTTCATTGCCAATGTGTTGAATTCAATCATGAAATCTACTGTGTTCTTCTTCCCTTGCTTAAAGGTTTCTATTTTCTATTCAGCATCCACTGCCTTTATCTTGTCACTAAATGTGGTCTTGATCTTCTGGACAAAATCTTCCCAATCCTAGGTTCCAATTTCTTTGTCTAGCTTATCTAGCTTTCTTTGTGTGTAAATTCCCGCTACACCTCCTCTGAGGCAAGCTAGGATTGCTGTAATTCTATTGTCGGTCTCCATAACCCTATTGCTCTTGAGGAATAATCTCATCCCTCTCTACCAGTCTTCAAATTTTGTTCGGTCACTATCAAACCATCCTGGGTCCGGTACTATGTTCTTCGGCATTTCTGCCTGTATGTTCTTGTTTGTTGCTACTGCTGGTGCTGGTGTGTTTGACATTTTGTCTGTTTCTGTCTGTTTGTACTTGCTTGAGGCTTCTTCTGTGATCTGTAGAGATCCTAGTTGTTCTAACAATGCCTCAATATCATTTGTTCTTCTAGAACTCATCTTGGTTCTTCCTTGTAGGTTGTCCTATATGTGTTTTGTTCCCAACAGGTAACTCTGTCTAGTTTTGTTTGTATACACCTCTCTTGCAAGGTGAGCTTGTCAATGCTTTACCAAATGTTACAACCTTAAGCTTGAGCTCAGGTTGCACTTAGGCAAAGACTTGAGAGAAGATAAGGGAGAATAGAATTGGTAAAGCGTAAGGATACAGAAGAGTATCTATGCTATATATACTACTAAGAAAGAAAAGTATCATGTAGTCCATGAAGCATATGAGTCATATAACATGAGGCAGTATTGAGGACGAAGCAAGACTATAGCACATACTGTATGAGGTGCTGACTAAGACAGCTACAGCACAGCCAATTGTGTCATCATATCCTCTGCCTATCTTCATGATGAATCCTCAAGGCATTGATTATAACACCTAAGGCTTTGAATCTATATTTATAAAGGAAGAATTTGACATTCTCCTAGAATATCATCAGTGGGACCATGCTATAGAACTCATTACTGGCTCAGAACACAAGTCATCCAAGATGTACCTTCTCTCACCCATGGAACAGGTGGAGCTCAATGCCTTTTTCTCAGAAAATCTCAAAACTGGTTGCATTTGTCCCTCTAAGTCATCTATAGCAGCACCTGTCTTTTTTATCAAGAAAAATGATAGCTTACTCTAACTTGTCCAAGACTACAATACACTCAACTCCATGACTGTCAAGAACCAATATCTGCTTCCACTTATTTCAGAACTCATTTCTCAACTTAGGAGAGCCAAATACTTTATAAAGCTAGATGTTCAATGGGAGTTTAATATTGTTCAGATCAAACATGGAGATAAGTGGAAGGCTGCTTTCTGCACCAACAGAGGCATTTTTGAGCTCCTTGTGATGTTTTTTAGCATGACCAACAGTCCAGTAACTTTTCAGACAATAATGAATGATACTTTCTAAGATTTAATTATGAAGGGAATTGTTGTGGTGTATCTTCACCTGAACCCAGAAGAAGCACATGAGAGCAGTGCAACAAGTCTTGGAGGTCTTGGCTGAGTACAAACTCTTCCTACACCTAGAAAAATGTGAGTTTGAGTAGAAGAGAATAGAGTATCTTGGGTTGGTTATCTCAGAAAAAAAAGTTGAGATGGACCCAGTCAAGGTTTCCAGAGTCTGTGAGTGGCCCATTCCAAAGTTCTAGAGTAATATCCAGGCCTTCCTTGGTTTTGTCAACTTCTACCATCACTTTATCTAGGATTTTTCTGTTATAGCCTGTCCTCTTTTTAACCTCACTGGATTATCTAGCACTTGGGCCTGGGAGAACAAGCAACAAGAGTCCTTTAATGTACTGAAGAATGCAGTCACTTCTTCATCTCTGCTGGTTTCTCTAGATGACACAAAACCTTTTTGTGTAGAAGCTAACAGCTCAGACTTCACAACTGGAGCTGTTCTCTCTCAACAGTTAGAAGCAGAGAGCAAGTGGCATCTGGTTGCATTTTTCAGCAAGTCCTTATCCACAGTGGAGTGGAACTATGAAATACATAATAAGGAGATGTTGGCAATTATCTGTATATTGGAGGAATGAGATACTTCCTAGAGAGAGCAGTGAGTCCAGTTGCAATATGGATGGACCACAAGAATCTTGAGTATTTCATGGCAGCAAAAAAACTCAATTGTTGTCAAGCCTAGTAGTCTCTTTATCTGGAAAATTTTGACTCTTTAGGCCTGAAAGGTCTATAGGAAAGTCAGATGCATTGTCCAGGCAATTAGATCACAGTACTGGGACCCTAGATAACCAGGACATGGTACTTCTTTATCTAGAGTTTTTTGTAGTTCATGCTATAAAGAGTTTTACTCTAGAAGATGAGAAATACAATATCCTTATAGATATCTGTTGTAGAAACTAGGGTAGGAGATAAGAGAAGATGGTGGCTAAGACAGCTAGAAGGCTCCAGCACTCATCTGAGTAGTCTGAAATAAATGGCCGACTCCTTTTCCAAGACAAGATATATATTTCACAGATTCCTGACCTTAAGCACTGTATTGTCTCTTTGTGTTATGGTACACTTGGATACTAATATAATGTATCATATGATGTGATATTATAGGTCTGGAATATGATAGAAGGAACTAGAACAATAACATCAAAGGTATGATTGCAACATATTCACCTTGTAGTAACAGTATGGTAAACTCATAGATAATACATGTAGTTTAGGGTAGAACTTGTAATAGTAGTATATAGAGAGTAGGAATACATCAGGAACTTCTTGTCAAGTTCTCTTATAACCTTTACAAGATACTTTGTTAATAAGTTTATCTTTGTGACACTATTGGTCTTTGTGACTAATAGTTGCCACAACACTCTGCACTATGATACCAAAGTGGTAGGACATGTAGAACAATGGAAAATACTAGAGCTTGTTTCACAGAATTATTAGTGGCCTTAGATATTGCAGTATATTAGCCAATATATTAGTACTTGTGATCTTTGCCTTTGGACCAAGCCTATACAACATCTCCCAATTGGTGAGCTCTATCTGCTACCAGTCCTAGACTCCCAATGGAATTCTCTGAGTATTGACTTTGTGGTGGAACTTTCTGAGTCTTCTGGATATGATATGGTAATAGCAGTTGTGGACTCTGTGTCAAAATAAGCCTATTTCATCCCAACCCATACTACTATCATAGTAGAAGAGGTGGCATAACTATTCTTATACAATATCCAGAAACTGCACAGTCTTCCTCAACATGTGGTCTTAGATAGAGGTCTACAGTTTGTGGCTCTTTTAACTCAGGAACTCTACAGACTACTCAGAATCAAGGCAGCAACTTCTATAGTATAACATCCACAGTTGGATAGATAGATGGAATATGTAAACCAGGAGTTAGACTAATATCTCTATCTTTTTGTCAATGAATAGCAAATTGACTGGTATGATCTGTTACCATTGGCAGAGTTTCAACACAACAACCATGTGCACTTTGCCACTCAACAGCTCTTTTTTCTCCTTGATATGGGTTATCTTCCACAGATAGGCTTTAAATTGCACTAATAGCTGCCAAAACTGGAATTGGTCTCAGAGTTTGTTAACCAGATGAAATCCACACTCAAAGAGGCAAATATAATACTTTGGAGATCTCAGAATAACATAGTCCTATACTACAATCAACACCAGATCCTTGCTTCCACCTTTCAATCTTGTTACAAGATGTACCTGGATACATCCAACATTCACATCATACGCCCCTCCACTAAATTGTCACACTGATGTTTGGGTCCCTTTGTAGTGGAAAAGCAAGTCAGACTAATGGTATATAAGCTCAAACTTCTCCACCAATAGCAAAGACTTCATCTAGTATTTGATATTGTGAAACTGACAGCTGCCCCAAAATATCTAACCCCAGGACAGAAATCAATGGTAGTTCTTGCCCCAGTTATTGTAGATGATGAGAAAGAGTAGGAAGTAGAAGAAATATTAAATAGTTGATAACACTAGAAAAGACTGCAGTATCTGATTAAGTGGAAGGGATTTGACTTAGAGAACAGCTCTTGAGAAGATGCTTCTGATGTCTCAGCTCCAGATTGAGTTGCAGAATTCCACATTAAGCATCTGGATACACCAAGACATATCCACCATATAGACTTTGAAGTGATTCCAAGCCTTCTACCATTGCTTTGGGTCATAGCAATTTTGAGAGAGAGATAAATGTAAGAAGACTAGCTCTTAGTATTTCTCAGACAATAGACTTAGGATTTCCTGGAGGTTTGAAGTGCTAGGCCCTTCTACCCAGTTACTCTAATAGTGTCTCTATTTGTCTTACAAGTAGAGGACTTTCTATTCTCCTTGTATCTTTCTGGAGATTATGTCATGATATGGCTTTGTTATCACTGAGTGGTCTCTATGCCTATATAAGCTGGGGCATCAGGTAGCTAGTCATTTCATTTTGCTGAACCTGTTCTAAAAAGACTTTCTAGTCTAAAGTTTAGTTTTTTTAATGGCTAATACACTATTTCTCAAGTTTAGAAAACTCAAGAAATACTGAAATGTCATATAGTGGTACTCATAAGCTCTCTTTCTCTTTTAAAGAAGATTTCATATTATTATTTCTCCAACAATGTTTCCTAGCATAACTATTAGAATCAAAGATAGTAGACTTGTTTCTTATCTTGGGCTTAGTAAAGAGAGAATAATGTAATATCATATATGACTGTCATAACTGTCAAAGGTAGGTCACACATATCACTATTACTGTCATAACATTATATAATATCTAAGAAGAATAATGTTATACATTATATAATATAATGACTCTTATATATATATGACTCATAATATTTAGGATAGGCTAGATATAAAGTGCACACAGACCATATACTAGAGGTATATAGAGTAGACACATCTGTACTAGAAACTCTACCAAGTTCTCTTGTGTTAAACAATACAAGTTTTCTCTTTTGTTCAAACTCTAGGACTTAAGTTATAATAATAACATTGCA
>Ga0157363_1006363_pt1 | contig 11090 bp, 8 predicted proteins | sample AttsexASBM1_FD_111477 | JGI IMG/M metagenome (GOLD analysis project Ga0157363, IMG submission 111477) | Fungus gardens microbial communities from leaf cutter ant in Ribeirão Preto, State of São Paulo, Brazil - Atta sexdens ASBM1 | ecosystem: Host-associated > Fungi > Mycelium > Unclassified ...
ACCGACTGTACCCAAATACTCTAATAAATAAATTCTGTGAAGATTACAATTTCTATAGTAAGATAAAAAGTTGTACAAATTAGGTACTGCTTGAGTAGGATGTGCACGATTTGTTCCATGAAATTGCTATGATATTGAAAATATAATGTCAGTTTTTTGCTCGTTTCACAGATATACATTCTGGCCATATAGAAAGGCTATCATCAACTTGACCTTGTACTCAAGCTTCCTCAATGCCTAGACTATCCACTGGTATGATTTCAGCCACCTTCAGAGTCTTGAAGAATTCTGGTCAGCCAGAGTATTATAGCCCAAGATTACCTGTTATTACTCAAGTGTTGCAAAAGTACTGAGGCTAGTGGTTGGAGCAATATACTATACACTAAACTGAGACTAAAGTACACTATTGCCCTTTCAGAAATCTTGCAACATTGCCTCCCCTCAAGGTCATGTCCTCATGACATGGCTGAACAACTTCCCCAGTGTACAAAGAGTAGGCATTCTGAGGGCATCTGATTGTTTTTTTTAAATTGACAATTTATTACACGGAGCGCGAAGGCAGACCATGGTAGCTACTTTGTAACTACATTAGATAGGACTAAAAAAGAAAAAGAAAGAAGAAGGAGAAACACAGGAAAGAAGAATAGATGAAAAGAGAAGATGACTCTACTAAGGTAGATTGAAAGCTAACTCATGTAATGCCTTCTCTGAAAGAGAAAGCACCTGGATTAAATTCTAAGAAAGAGATAAAGTGATTCATCATCTCTCTCATTAGATTCCAATACTTGTTGAATTGTCTGCATTTGTAGAGGATATGTTGTCTTGATTCAATTGGGTCTTACCCACACAGACATTTGAATTCTTCTCTCAGAAAGAATTTTAAATGATACTCTCCAATCGGGGTGTGATTGGTAATAGCTCAGGTGGCTCAAGCACATAGTGAATTTGAGAAGCCAAAGTGTTTTAACCATGGGCCTTCTTTCATATAAGCAGGCTCAATTTCTGATAGATTGTTGTTTAATAGTTGTAGGAAATTTCTCCCCTTGAGATTTGACAATTTAAAGGTCAAATGCCATTCATTGATGATATTGTTGCATTCCTCTTTCTCGCTGTAGTCCCATGACACTTTGCTTGGATATAATGGAACAAGGTTGAATACTCTTATTTTCTTGTCCACCAATACATGAAGATGCCATTTGCCATTAGGACAATCTCAAAACTCTATGGTGTTATCCTCATGTTTGCTAAAGAACACTCTCAGATCTTTGGATATTACAATTGTTTGTTGTTGATGCAGATGCATGGAGGGGTTGAATATCTTTTTTGCTGCATGAATTGCATCAGTTATGACTATGATGCATGAGACATTTTGTATTTGAACCACCTGATTAATGTTGCATCTAATAGCAAATAATTCAGCCTCTGTTGGTGTAACATTGATGGCATGATGAAGTGTTTTCTTCAGCAGATTATTGAAGGAATGGATATGAGAGATGGAGGAAGCAACATTGTTTTTGATGCTTGTATCTGAGCCAATAACAACTATTCTTGGATCTGATGATGATTTGAAAATGATTTCATTGGGTTTCTTGCAATAAGTTGCTTTACTTTCATTAAAACTATGATCGGTATTGTAAAGAAATATGCAACTAGAGAAAGTGTCAATTAATCTATGACCTGGATGAAGATCAAAATTTAGAGGATCAAAAGTTGAAAAAATCCCATTTAATCAATTGTTCATGTTGACAATAGAACTTTGACTTTTTGTTATTGCTTGGAAGTTATATTTTCTAGTGTGAGATGGTGAGAATGAGAGTTTTGAGTGTGTCTTCTCTCAAGTAGTAACTTGATAATATAGTTGTATGGAAGAGTGGCTATTTGCAATTGATTTCTACCACTCAATTTTTAGAAATGTAGTTGTATGAGAATTAGACCAGTAATAGCCTCTATTCTTATAGACAGAGATGTATGAAATACACCTAGAATCCATACTGTGGTTTGTTGTTGCATTTTGTTGAGCACTTTGAAAGGATGCAATAATAGTGCTTTGTTGTAGTGCTACAAAGAAAAGCTATAAAGAGTAATTAGGAGAATGTACATCCTGTAGAGAAGATGTTTTTGATAAGGTAGAAGTCTACAAGTCAAGTTGCCTAGCATTTTCATGCAGTTAACTGTAAAAAGAGCTTTATTCACATAGAAACTGATATGTTGTCAAAAAGAGAGTTTTATATCAAAAATAAACCCAAGATATTGCCACATATTTTTAGGACAAAGGATAGGGCCACCAATCTGACTGAGATTCAGGGCCAGAGAATTGAAGATACTATATGACCTGGAAAAATGGAAGATTTCAGTTTTCTCATGTTCAACTACAAGTCCAAACTGATCTAGTAGTAAAGACATAACATTGTAGCTACAAAAAAGATTAGCATTTGTGTTGGCAAAGGATTTCTTCAAATATATGAAAAATTAGAGCAATAAAAAGAGCAGATAAAATAGGAGATAGTGCCAATTCTTGACTAATACCTATATCCACAGATAAAAAGGACAAATTAAAACTATTCCATGAATAACAAGTTTTTCTGTCCACTAAATAATTAGAAAAGAATAGAGAAATTTTTATATCACATCCTGCTTTTCTTAGAATCAATGGGATTAATTGATGATTCAAAGATGGAAAAAACTAAACAATGTTAAATGCTAATGTGCTTGTCTGAAGATTTTTGACTCATCCAGATTATATTAAATAAGTCAAGAATAGGCCTGTATCTGTAGTAGAGCATTGTTTAAGACTCCAAGTTGATTTGGGTGAATAAATAGGACAATAGGGCAGAAAGACTTGAGAAAATCATAAGTGACTTTTTTAGGCTTTGGGATGATGATGGACAAAGATGCCATGAAATACAATAGCTAATATTCTAAATTGATATAGGCATTAGCAATGTTGACAATGTTTTCCAAACATTTATCATCTCTGAAAACTAGTTTGAGATGCTTCCATGAAATTCTATCTGGTCCAGGAGCAAACAAATTGTTGCATATGTTAATAGCCATCATAAATTATTTTCCAGAAAAGAGATTCTATGATGAGTACTGTTTGAATGGAAGTTCCTCTAATAAAGACTTGTGTTATGATCTTAAATCCTTAGGTTTGGATAAAAAAACAACTCTTATATTAGAGAAATACAAGAGAACTTGATAGAGAGCTCTTTACAAAATAGTCTACTTTATATACTACTACTGATGGTCCGTGCTCACTACTGTGCACCCTATCCTAAATGACCATGTGTCAAGCATGAGGCCAACATGTGGTGTCCATGTTGTATGATGTCATTTTGTTCTAGAACCTTCTACTTTCTTCTCTCAAGTCTTGTGATCAATGCTGTGACCATACCATTAGATGTGACTGATGTGTCTGATGTGTCTGATCACTTCTAACTCTAACCCCAGAGTTCTAAAAATAGAAAAATGAAAAAATAAATTGAAAGGAAAATAAAATAAGAAAGAAAATGAAGAAAAACTAAGTCTACATTCTTTAATCTTGATAACTTGTTCACTTGTTGACTTTGAGCTGAATTGTTTGATAAAGTGCTCTACAAAGGTCTTCAATGTTAATACACAGTTGTTCATTAAATTGAATTGCTTCAATAGCCAGTAGTTTTTGTTTTTTGATCCAATTCATTAGTGTCAAGTTCACAAATGATGGACTTAGTTTTTCTCTATTTTAAATTTTCATTTTCATTTTGTTTTATTCTCTTATTTTTCTATTTTTAGAACATAGGGTTAGGGTTAGGTCACAAGATGCAGAGAACAAAGTAGAAGGATCTAAAACAAATGACATTATACAATATGGACACCATATGTTGACCTCATATTCTACACATGGTCGTTTAGGGTAGGGTGCATAGTAGTGAGCATGAACCATCAGTAGTAGTATATAAGGTAGATTAGTTTGTAAGGAGATCTCTATTGAGTTCTCTTGTGTTACTCAATACAAGAGTTGATCTTCTGTCCCACTCTAAGGACTTAAGTTCATAACAATTAGGTCCTATAGTTTACAATTTTTTGATGCAATTTCTTGAATTTTGTCATTAAAGAATAATAATTTTGTATTCTTCACTGTCTTTTTGAAGTCTTTTCATTCTTTGACTTTCTTAAATGCTCTATAGGCTGTAAGCTTTTTCTGGCACTTATTATTTCATCAATCTTTAGAATGTCTTGTAATATTGATCTATCAAGAATGTGATATCCATGTTGACTCTACTATATCAGCATATTCTTGAACTATGCTTTTGAGAGAGGTTTTGTCAGTGATGTTCACTGTATCAATACTTCTGAATTTTCTTATGAAATCCTTCACAAATTTGAATTCTTCTTCACTATTCTTAACAATAGTGCATTTTTTCTTTAGAATGAACTCTTCCTCAATTATGATGTCTATAGTTAAAGGAGAATGATCTGATGGAAACCAGAGTTCTGGATGAATTTCATGGTTGTTAAGTTCCGTAGAATTTGACTATAGAAAGAATAGATCAATGACTGAATTAGAATTGTTCTTATTATTGGAGTATCAAGTAGGAACCTATTAGATGGCTAAGGATAAGATAATATCAAAAGAGTCTGCAATCTCTATTAAAATGTTGCTATAAGAAGAATGAAAAGGATAAGACAGATCCCAATCATTATCTCTGATATTGAAATCACCAGGTATAATTAAGACATTGTGAATATTTGCTTTAGGATTCTTAAGAAACTTTAAAGCTAAATGGCTATCATTTGAATAGATTTTAATCATAAAGAAAATTGAACCATTATTGAAAAAGAAGAAACAACAAATGTTTTTATAGTTAAAGACATCTTTTCTTAAAGAAAAGTGCTGTTATGACTTAGACTTTGTGTTGAGTAAAAGACACACTCTTGTATTGAGTAACACAAGAGAACTTGATAGAGAACTCCATATAGAAACATCTACCCTATATACTAAACTACCATGGCCTATGTTACTACTTCTCCAGCCTACCCTAAAGACCATGTGTACTATGTATTGTTATAATGTCATCTGTCTAGAACCTTCTACATTGTTCCCTCACATCACATGAGCATGTGACTTCTGTGACCATGTCATGTGACCTGTAATGGTGTCATACTTTGTCTTCTTTGTCTTCTACTCAACTATAACAATAAGAGAAAATAAAAGGAAAATAAAATAAAATAAAATAGAAACCAAGTCTATTGTCTTCAATTCTGACAGTGTATGGTCATTAAACAAATGTTGATATATGTCATAACTCTCAGGTAATTGTAATCATTAGTGCTTGATCTGGAAAATGTTATCCAGTTTGGATAGTTAGGAGTACCTACAATTTTGTTTCCTTTTTTATTAGAAGAACTTGGAATAGTTCATATAAAAGACTGGAGAGGCTCTTGAATAAATAGTATGCCAAAATCTTTTTGAGTTTCTAGTATTATTTTGATAAGTGTTTTGTTCTTTTAAACATTTTGCAAGAATATCTTGAGATTTTCAATAATCATACTTAAGCAGCACTCATAGCTGAGTGAATTGAGTTCTTTCTGCTTCCCCAGAATTCTTGGTATTTCTTCATGTGCCACTCTTTATTGAATTAATATTTCCAAAAAGGACAAGTATTTAAATCTGCTTGATAATCTTCTTTATAGTTTAGGTATCTGAATGAATAAGAGCAAAGTTCGCTCTGCTTAGTTTTCAATCTTGGAGAGTTTATCTTGAAGTTCACCTTGCAACACCAGATAAAGTGATAGTAGTATTCTGTTTTATGGGCCCATTACATTTGTCACATTTTGACCCTTAGATCCTACATGCAAAGGTTGTATGTCCCCACTTCCAACAGTTCTTGTATTGGGACATGCTTGGATTCATGTTTACTCCTCATATTGTTATGATATAACTTTCTACATTAAAAAACCTGTTGATAAGCATTTTAGCTGATAAACTGCTTTGTAAGTCCTAGATATCTATCCAGACAATAGCCATATCAGATTTAGGAGAAACTTTCACAACCCTTGGTTTAGATATAATGTGAGTGTTATTAAACACATGAGTGGTTTTGATGACAGTTTCCATAGTACTAGCATTGATTGGAGTATTAGTACCTTTAATGAGATAAGAAATACTAAGAATCTTGAGATAAGATTTAGATTGTAGTAATCAAGCACTTTGTACATCTTTGATGTTCATAGAGTTCAAATTTTTTATGTATGTTTCAACTACTAAAAGGTCTCATAGTGAGGCAACCTTATTAGAATTGACTATCAGACCTTGATGGTCTGAGCAAATGAAATCCACAAAGTTGTCCAATTTGACACCTTTGAAAGCTTAGTTGATGTTAATCACATGCTTACCTGAAGATTTCATGAAAGTCAACATGTTGTCATTGTCTATAGAGATCATGATTTGCTTGTGTAAAGAGCTCTTGGTAGTTGTATTAATACAAGGTCTTGGCTTACTAGGATTGTTTATGGTTTTGTGGACTTCTTCTACTTTCTTGTTCAAAAGTTGAGGGAAAGATTTCTTTATCTTCAAGATTTCTTTGATGTTATCTGAAGAGGCTTGGACATAGGAACATTAGGGAATATTTTTTCCTTTGTTTTTACTATGAAATTTAGACTTGTTCATTTCTTTTTTGGATAGTCTGGGGGAAATTAGAGGAGGAGGTTCTACTGAAGCAGGTAGGTTTGAAAATTCAACTGAATTAGTTTTTGAATTGTTTCTAAATTTATTTGATGCTATATTGGTAGTATTGACATTTTTTCTGTTGAATTGTGACACAATATTCTATTTGAATAACTGATTTCCAATATTTGACTTAAGCTTGTCCCAACTACTTTTGTAGACTACTGATATAAGATTCTATGCTGCTTGACCAAAACCTTCCAGATAGGAGAAATCAAATTTTCTATTGTTCTTGATGTTCCTCTTGTTAATAAAAGAGGCTATATGATTCAAAGAAACAATGATGTTTTTGACATTATCTGCAGACTTTTTGATCATACCAAATATAGATATAGGATTGAAATTGCTATTCCAAAGATTAGGGTTGGCCAGTTCAGAGTTTGAATATGGAATCAATGAGACATCAAGGCCATGCTATTAATTGGAATCATTGTTATAGACATCTCACCTTCAACATATGTACCAGGTGAATGTAAGAGACTATGGGCCTTGTCCTGGTTAGGTAAATTCCCCCCTTGGGAGATATATATAATAGCTGAAAGTTTTCTTGTTTAGTTTGGCCAAACCAGAAGAGGCCATTGATTTGTGCCTCCATTCTTTCAACATATAAAATAGACAATATGTCTGAATGAGCCAATGTTTCTTTTAATATAACTCTGCTTGAAATCACAGACCTGCCCCTTGGCTCATCCATGTTGATATCCTCTGAGATGTTGGCCTCTACTAAATTAGACATTGCTGAAAAGTTAAGAAAAGAATTTGTGTTTGCAATTTCTCTGTTAGGCACTACTATACAAGATGGTAGTATGAAAGAGAAAAGCAATGATGAGGGCATCTAATTGTGATTGATGAAAGTTGTGATATGATTTTGAAACTTTCTTTAAAATTTGCTTCTGTCTCCTTATGTGAATTCTTCTAAAGATTATTTTTGTCACTTTATAAATTTTGTAACTTGTCACCTCTCCATCTTCAATCAAGGGCTCTTTCTATCTCTTGAACTGTCTCTGATGGATTGTTAGGAGTAATGTCCAAGAACAACTGTTCTTGTTGATTAAATTCCAGATATATAGCTTTAGTTTTAGCTCATTGATAATAGAGCGTGGGTTTTCTACATTTCAATCTTCAATTTATATGACAAGATACCCACTCTTTTGATAATTGGAAATGGTCCTGCTTGTTTAAAGAATAATTTCTTTGGTCTGCCATCAATAATATTGATACTAAGTTATCTTCTTTATATTCAATTGTTTCTCTTTATTTTTTATCAGTCTTCTTCCTCATTCCATTAGTCTTCTTGAGCATTGCTTCTATTTCTCTTGCATGATATCCTAGACTTACATCAAAAGACAATTTTCTAGTACTGGTTACTATGATAATTAGAGATATTGAAAGGAATAAAGGAAAATGATTTGTATGCAAAATATGTATAGAAGATAATATCAGGGTGATTGGGCAGAAGCACAGAGTTCTTTGGAGCTCTAGGAAATCCTAATCATGTTGAATCTCTAAATGACTATACAACTTATCTTCAGGAAATCCTAAGAGAACAGAATAGAGTTTTTGAAAATGACAGCTACTCTAAATACTATCTAGTCTATTCTGATGTGCTAGAGATCTACTTATCTAAGTATAGAATAATAGTACTTTAGTAATCAGATATTAGGTACAGTTCATATCTTGGCAACCAAGATCTGTAACAAACTTTCAGAAGATAAAGATAAATGAATGGTATGCTTATCTAGAATATGTAGAATGTAGATATTGAATGATCTTTGGCTTTAGCTTATGTGCTGTACCTCTACTTGTTGTACTGGTCACATATTTTAATACTTATTTCTATGAATTCTTAAATATAGTCTTAGTTATAGAGTACTAGTATTTAAGATAACTAGATATTCTGTATTTTGCTATTCTAAAAATTGACTAAAACTAGTACTACTCTTTCAGTGTTAGTGACAACACACCTCACCACCTTCTAAAGTCCCCAGTTCCAGTCTGAGATATGTGACCAGTACAACTTGTAAAGGTACAACACATATGCTGAAGCTAAAGGTTGTTCTACTCTGACTTTTACATTCTTGGATAACATATCTTTACTTGGATCTTGATATTTGAGAGGCCTCTTTCAAATCTCAGATAATAAGGTGTAGACTATGTCCAATATCATGTTGATTTTTGGTTTATCTTTCTTTGTATTGTCCAATATCTTATGGATTTTTGCAACTTTCTGAAAATATAACTTTGGGAAAGTTTCTTTGATCTTAACGATATCCTTGATATTGTTCTTGAATATTTATGTATATAATCATTTATTGGATTTGGAAGTTGAGTCTGAGGTTAAGTTCTTCTTAAAGAATTTGGATTTCACCAAAATACTTTTGCTAGGCCTTAGAAAAATAGATAAAGGAACTCTTAAAATGTTGGCCTGTTTTCTTTTAGCCAAGTTGTTATAAGTAATATTCTTCATAGTTTTCACATTGAATTGAAAAGATATACATTGCCTGAAAGATCTATTATCCTTGTTAGCTGTTAGTTTATCCCAACCAGATTTATAAATAGAAGAAAGAAAATTCCAAGCTACAAACTCAAATTCTGAGATTTAAAGAATATCTTCAGCTGTTTTATTTTCTAATTTATGTTGCCTAATGAAAGCCATCATTTTAAGAGGTGAGCATGTGATATTCTTGGTATTACCTTCCAAGTATTCATCTATTCCAAAAAGAGAAATTGGACAAAAGTTACTATTCTACAACTGTGGGTCCACAGGTTGATTAGTTATTATATGCCAAGTCCACCCATCTGGAAAATACATTTCCACAGTGATACTGCTTTCCCAATGTCTACTATATAAGTCTGTCTTCTACAGCAGCCACCTTTCTTGCAATATGCCTTTGTGGCAGTAATGTAACAATCTGAATATTTCATATTTCATGATGGGGATACTCCTATTTGACTCAGTCTTCTATGGCAGAGTCATACTCCTGTCAGTGTCTTGCCACTGAAACCTCTGCTTGGGGCAAAAAAGACTATACTACTGAAACTCCAAGCATCTCCTATATTATCTACTTGTATATAAAACTAGTAGTTACACTATAATTTGCTAGTCTGATAATCAACAAAGATAATCCTTATTGAACTTGATCTCTGGTGTTCAATGGTGACACACCAATCAGTACTCACTTCCATCTCAGACTTCTTTCTCTTATCTGAAGTTGCAATTATATAGCAGACAGATGGCACAACATATAAGCTGAAGCTAAGAAAGTTCAATAAGTCTACATATCTCTGAGCCAATCTTGTGAACTTTCACCCCTGGTATGAATCACACCTAACATTAGTTATATATGGAATCACTGATAGTTTTAAGCCTTGAAATACACATATGTCATTAATTTCTATTATATGAAAAACATGTGTGAACTTAGTTACAAGTATCATACTAGTAGTGTTTTTTATTCCCTTCTTCAAGAATACATAGAAAAGAAAGAGACTTTAAAGTTTTCCAGTCTTAACTTGTTTAGCCCAAGTAGAGTTATTGGTCAAAGCTTGTATTCAATCTATATAGGCCATAGAAGATGTATTGGAATATACAGACACTTTTATGGAACTGTCAGAATTGCTAAAGATGAACTTGGTTCTATTTTCACTCTCAACTTTTATTCTCTTATTTTAGAATAGTAGTACTTCTTTAGGATTTAGCAAAGAGCAAGAAAGGTGATATTACACATGATGGTCACAAGTTATGGGAGGTGTGACAAAAGTGTGTTATAAGTATGACATGTCACATGATTATAGAAGGTGACAGAACTTACTAGAAGACCTTAGTTATAACTTTAGGATAGGTAGTAGCTACTGTGTACAGACCATGGCCTAGAGTATATAAGATAGACTAGATCGTAGTAGGAATCCTATCGAGTCCTCTTGTGTTCCTCAATATATGAGTATACTTTTGCTCTAACCCTTTGAGCTCAAGCCATAATAAGAATGGTTAGAACTAGTAAAAGTTGACTAACCTTTAGGTATATCAATTTCAATATATATTGGTTTGGAATAATTTGGTTGATTGTTTTGAGGTTGAGGAGTAAGAAAAGTTAATGTATTCACTAAATCTCTTTTATGTGTTATTATGCAAGATGGTAGTATAGAAGAAAGAAGTAATATAGAGTATATATATTGCCAGTTATTCTATGTAAAATTCTTATTAATTAATTTCTTACTCAAATCTTCTTGTTTGTTAGATACAGTTTACATCTCATTATCTGAAACCTGTAGTAAGTCCTCAAAAGATGTATGAAAAGTAAATATTATTTAGAATGTATAGAATATAAATATCAAATAATTTGTGGCTTTAGTTTATATATTATACCTCTACTAGTTATAT
>Ga0157363_1006366_pt1 | contig 11087 bp, 3 predicted proteins | sample AttsexASBM1_FD_111477 | JGI IMG/M metagenome (GOLD analysis project Ga0157363, IMG submission 111477) | Fungus gardens microbial communities from leaf cutter ant in Ribeirão Preto, State of São Paulo, Brazil - Atta sexdens ASBM1 | ecosystem: Host-associated > Fungi > Mycelium > Unclassified ...
CACGTCGTCGAGAGCATTATCGAGTGACCTTCCTTCTCGGCCTCCTCTTCGGTCTTCGCTCTTCGCGAACGTACGTTCGCTCACGTGTATACCTATATAAATGAACATTATACCCTGTAGCTCAGGTCGTAAAAGCGAAAAACCTAATATTGTTCGATAGCTCGTGATAGTTTCGTACGTCGAACAATATCGAAGTGACAATCGAAAAGAAGTTATAAATTCTGATACGCGCATAAATTCTGATACAATGTATAGAGAAAGGTAAAACTATGATTTTCATGTGTTTCATTTCTTTTTTCTAGATAATTACTTGGTATGCAACGTAACATTTTTGACTTTATTCCCATGAACTATTCAAAAGCTTTATGTTTCTTTTTTAAACCATTTTTTAAATAGAATAAAATACAATTTCTATCGTGTTTCTTCCTGCTGCAATATAGTACGGATTGAATATACTGATGAATATTTATTTGTATTCATTTTCATGTGTGACAAAGGTAATGAATAAATACAAATGCGTTTGAAGTATACGTTTTTTAACTCTGTATGTTGAATGATAGTTTTTCATATTTCACTTATAAGTGCATAATTTTGCATATTTGACTTGTACACATAATATTTGCATATTTACTTATTCCTGGTTAGATTTAGCAATTTTGCTTTTAGTTTCGCAACATGCTCCTTGCAATATATTAAAATGTTTTTTTTTTCTTTATAAGAATACATTTACATGTAAATGGAATAATTATTCAAAAATATTTTCTAAGATTTTTGAAATAGAAGAATTTTGAAGACACTATTTCTTATTAAATATTTGAAACGAATTCGACAGTTTAATACAATACATAAAATATTCACTATAATATTCACTATAATTTCATATTGATATCGAATTGCATGAATGCTTTTTTAAATCACGTTAAATGATTTTGACAGTATATGCAATGAAGTATATCGAAGAATACATTAATTGAATGACCGCGTCGTACGAATCACTTTTGTAATTATTTTTAATTCGTAATTCAACACGTTTTTCTTTTCCGTGAAAATGGCATAAACAATTAATATTATGTACATACGAATCATTTCATTTGTATTATGACCAATATTACTATAGTTTATAGTAAATAGTATGCCTCTCAGCATGGCTTTTGCGTATTCCCTGATATGTGTCTAGCTAGAATTTAGCCCAAATGGAGTCGATGCAGAGTAAATATGTAGGAGACAGCATACCAAATACAAATTGAGTTCTGATACGATTGCCGTATGATACTTGTATACAACGGTGTATAGACATGATACGTTTGTACTCTGAATATGTATTTGCACGCGAATCGTATCAATCCAGTCGAACAGCTCCAGTGAAATTTTCTTTACGGCTCGAAACGTATCGCGCAAGAGCGAGAAATACATTTATCGTTTCCCATCAGTTATAGTTATTTTAAACAGTGTCACGTTTCAATCTTTATTGATTATTAATCGGATTATTATTATATTATATATTATATTATTATTATATTATATATTTTACCTAACCTAATTTTTATTATTATTTTATTATTATCATAATTATTATTATCTATTTACTATTCAATAAAAGACATCAGAACGAGACTTATTTCCTGTAGTTTCTTAGACGCTGAAATCTGATTTTCAAATTGTTCCATCAGAATTTGAAGAAATTTACAATTCATTTTATAAAAAAGAACATATTGGAGAAGTTTTATTGCAATTAAGTATTATGTTGTTAGAACTTTCAATCTTCAAAAAGATTTTTTAGTATCGACTTGATGATTAATAAGATATTTATGGTTAAATATGGAGTTTATTGTGGAAAAGTGAATTAGATAAATTGACAATTTATCAAATAGCTTTCAATTATGTTTAATTGAACATAAAGGTTCTTAAGCCGCTGATGTTAAATCGACAAAATTATGAACAAATTGTGACATTTATACATTTTGCAACACTTTTCTCAAGTTTTGACATTCGTTATATTGAGGTCTATAATTTTGAATTTGTCGATTTTGACATTGGATTTATATTAAACGGCAGAAAAGTGTTTAAATAAATATAGTTGAAAGCTATTTGTTAAATCATTGATTAAATTCACAGCTCTTCCGTAATAGATCCCATATTTAACTATGAATATTTTATTAACTATAACAGATATTAAAAAATCCTTTTGAAGGCTTGGTAAATTTTGATTTACTAAGGCTTCAAAAGGATGGCTTTTGAAAGTCCTGGTAAATTTTGATTGAAATAGAACTTTCCTAGTCACATATCGTAGTTATAATATGACAAAATATATAAAAATAGTCTTTTCTATAAATTAAATTGCCGATCTAAATACTTAATAATTTTTTAAAATTGTGATTTGATTCGTATCTAAAAAATTATAAGAAGTGACTCATCTTGTTCCAATGTTTGAAAAAGTCTTTTTTATCGAACAGTGCATATGTCATTTTATATTATTACCTAATTATTATTATGAATGTATCAAAGTAGAATTAGCTCGATTTCTTTCTCCTGCTTTAAAAAGGTGGAATATTTCCTTTATTTTTTACACGAATTTTAATATTTTAAAATATACAAACATATTTTATACACAAAAAAAGCGCTATTGCATTGTATATTTTGCTTCAAAACTTTTATTATTGTAAGTATTAATATGATAGTCATTATTGCAATGATTGTTTTTAATTTGCAATGATTGTTATTTAGCATATGAAAAAAAGTACAAAAACATTTTATTTCTCTCTGGTATTTTATTTTAACTGGAATATTTTAATTATCGTGAATGTGTGCTACGTAAAATGAACAATTTCTCTAACTTAAACAATCTGCTCATACATTTTGCACAATTTTTGTAGGAATGCAAAAATTAAATTTTCTACGTAGCCATCAACGATGTTATTTTTGAAACAACAACCATATGTGTAATATCACATTTATTTGGAACTTGCTCTTGTGCTATACATTTTAAAAAGGGATATACTTTTTTTATTTTACTTATCCACTATTTTGAAACGGAAATATTTTGTATGTAAAGAATGCGCTATTGCATTATATATTTTAGGACAAAATTTTTTTATTATTGTAAGCATTAATATGATAATCATTATTGTAATGATTGTTTCTATTAAAAAACAAAGAAGCACAAAGACACTGTTTCTCTCTGGAATTTATATTTTAGATAGAATATTTTAATTACCGCAAGTATGTGTTATGTAATGTTATGAACAATTTCTCTAACTCAAGCAATCTGCTTGTGTAATTTGCACAATTTCTGACGTAGAAAAGCTAAAATTAATATTTTGACGTAGCCATCAACATAGCTTCTGAAGCAACAATCATGTGCCATACCGCGTCTATTTGAATGTTCATGATAAGCAGATATTTATGTTAGCGAGATATATTAATGGCGTCGCTGTTTCCTCGATGAATATTCGTGCGACAAACGAGAGGCGTCTTTCCTCGAAACATTGGTAGTGTGAATTGCAGAATGGGAGTTAGTGAATAACTCTTACGGCAAAGTGCTGAAGGGCTTCCGTTAGTAATTGTCATTCAAGGGATCTCGTTGCAGCGCGGTTAGCCATGTACGTTCGAACATCAGCTTTCGCAGTGTATTGTTATAGAGTGTTCTGAATAGAGATACACATCGAATGTTGTCGTCGTCACTGACACTCCAATTCGACTGATCTTCCTTAACGATTGCTTTGATTGCAGGGACCCGACAATTTGTAGCTAGTTTTCTTAATTATAAATATTATTATTCGGCAATTCAACTATAGGAATTGGATTAAATTTAAATCAAGATTGATCAGTTTAAACTAAACCTTTGGTTGGATAATATGGACTGAATAATGCATTATCCACTGACACTTTTGAAGCTCAATTCGCTAAAATCTCCCAACTTTTCTGAGGATCAAATAACTTTGCTACTATCAGTGCACGTAAATGATCGCCGTTTTTTTTTTATTTTGTTGCACTTTGTTGAAAAGCATATCCGTTGCCTCTAGAACACTTTGTAAATAAACTTCTCGATATTTTTAGTAAACGATAACATGTGGCGTTCATGTTACAATGCCTGGCAAAAACGACTATTAATGTGACTATTAATGACATTGTGATTAACTTTAGAACATATAAGATCTTTCTAATCGAAATTTCGCTTGCTCCTTACACGAAAAAAAAAAATGAACAATTTTATTTTATAACTTAATAATATAAAACTTTTTGACATTACAGCCTATATCCCTAAATCCCCAAATCTTCAAAATGAAAAAAAGGGAAAAAGTATTAATCTGAACCAAAGTTACAGCCTATCAAAGTTACAGTGAGTCTTCCAGATTCATGATGTGTGTTTTCAAAAGTATATGTTCTACAAGGATTAAATAAGGATAATCGAGCGCCGTATATTCGACTCATATTTAAATGCTTCATGAATGGCAAACTGTATTAACGAGCCGAGCGACAAAAATAACTCGTCTTGCGATCCTTCCGACTCCGTTCGTAAGCTTTCAAGCAATTTAACGGTACGTCTAATTTAATTTGTGTGTTTACATGTCCATGGACTTAGCCGAGCAAGGGAGATCGATACTGGTGGACCACGCGCTTAGGCTGGAATGATTTGTTGGCTAACTGCCATCGTCGTAAATTCTATTTTCACAGATACACGCGGCCAGATGCGTGGCGTGATCGTTTCGACTATAAGATTCGCAAACTGGGTTATCAGGTGGAAAGGATCGAAAATAAGAATGCTTCCTGTGAATTCCTTATGGAATTCTTCATTTTGAAAGAGATTTTTTTTAATCCGCGTATCCGCTGACTTGATTCCAACCTGCAATTTTGCGCAAAGAGACGCGTATACGTAATTTGCAGAAGAAAAGCTAGAAATATCAGACAAGAGACAGTTGAAACAGCAATGTTTTTCGAAATAACACGAAAACTTTTGTGTGTGTGTGTGTGTGTGTGTGTGTGTGTGTGTGTGTGTGTGTGTATTTATGACATTCTATGTAATTCAGATTTATATTTTTGAAACGTGCATGTATAACAATCAAAGCGTAAGCGCAGTGAATACAAAGTCACTTAATTTAATATGTCGGATAATGAACTTATATTCCTAAACTTCTCTCTGATAATATAATAATTAATATGTGGCAGGATAATTTAAATTTTTAACACTTCAGCAATCAAAGGTATTGCGCAGGATTGCGCCATGTTTTTTTATTTTTATTGTCCGCAATTAATCAAAAGTTCAATGACTGGTAATTTAATAATGATCGGATAAAGGGAATTTCAGGGCTTCACGATGATTGCATCAAACGCGATGAGCAAACTACAGCGCTACGGTCTATTAGTCGGTTCTTGCATGATCTTATTCGGATACGCGTCGGTAGTTGTACGGATACAGGATGTCAGTTAGAGATAGATTCGTGTCGAAAGTCGTGAATCGTTAATGCGTAGGAGTTGGCCGGACTCCAGATAACATGCGAAAAGCCATAGTGCTTTGGTACACGACGAAATGAAAATTATCGAACGCTTGGAAACACGAATAGAATATGTAATAACAACATGTATCACACGATGGATATACTCCGAAAAATTCACTGTATTTTAGATACTTTTAGATACTGAAAATGTTTAAAATTTCTTCTCTACAGAAATACAAATAATATACTTGAATTTCTTTTACAATCGTTATGACGATTTCTTAACTGTTTGAAAGCTTGCAAAATAAATTTAATGAATAGATTTTTTTTTATTACTTTTATGCGTTTTATATTTTTATTAATATTTTTATTAATGTTATTGTTATTATATATTATGTCATGTAACATGATGCCATTTGGTTGTTTTCATAATGGTTGTTGATTCATTTCATAAAGATGGCACATCATATTTCGCATTGATATACAATTTTTTTCTTTCAACATTTTGTTAGGTTTTGAAAGAGTGCTTTTTATCGATTAAAATTTATGTTGTGCCATCCACGACTTCAATAAGCTCCAAATAATTGGCTCGTTGCCAGGGTTGCGAAAAGCGATCAGTCTCTTACCAATCAACAATGGCGAGAGCTATCAATCGCGTTTCTGACCTTCGCGGTAGATCGCGTAAAATGGTTTCATCGAAGACTTACGATTAGTTTCTTTCTGCAGAAAAGCTCTCTACCACCTGCTGATCTCAATAGAATGGAAATTGAATCGATTTGTTCTGACGTAGATATATAGGGACTGGGACAAACGTGAATAGTTGTAGAGGCGTAAAATTGGACGCGAAAATATCGATTCGATGGTAACTGAGAAATAGAAATTAGGACAGAGATCATTTTCATCCCGCATATCAAATTCGAAAAGAAATATTTATTAACTCAAAGCGTCAATTTGCGTTTCTCTCAAAATAAATACATGAAACCACAAACACACACTCACATACATGACGATTACGTAATGCGGTCGCTTTTTTTTCACAGATTGTATATATCGTGCTATATTTACTTCAGCCTGGCGTCATTATTTCGCTTAGCATAAAGTCATTTTTATTGTATATATCCTATATTTGTATAATTTAAAGTAAAATAAAAAATATTGTTATTTAAGAAATGACTTTTTAAAATATTAAAAATATACTGAGTATATACGAAGATTTTTTAAAAGATAATATGTTTTAGAAATAATAGAATCTATAAAATATATGTGAAGTATATATATGAATATATGTTTTCTTGTGTATCAAGACTTCAAATTTATCATCGGTATTTGTTTCTGTTTCAGATCTAGTGTGGTTCGGACATTGACGTATTTCATTCTTGTAACTTGTCAAAAACATCAATCATGGAGACGCAAACTGAGGTAAGTCTTTATACTCTTTGTAAAATTTAAATTCAAAATTTTGAAACTCTGATTTTAAGGTGCACACTTAAATTATTTTACTTCTTGCCTGCATGAAAATGTGCAAATTATCAGATTTTATCAAGCAAGACAGAAATGATGTGCATTTATTTTATGCAAACAACTTTCATCGTATTTCTAAAGTCCTGCATTTTTCTCAAAATGAACATGAAAGCTTGTTATGGAAAATTTAATATGATTTTCTACTATCGTGATTGCATGGCTGAAATTTACACGAAATAACGTATCCAGATACATGCATTTGCTAGAAGTTTTAATGAGCCTCAAAATTTTTTATTTATAAGAAAAATTCGATAATTATCGTTCCATTTTAACTTATAAGAGTAACTTTATATAAGAGATATATTTATATAGAATACTTGGAGAATAATTTAAAAATTTTTAAATTTATAATGCATGCAAAGATAATAAAAATTTTAGTTAATACACTTAAGAGTCAACACCTTTTCATATACAAGACGTTTTATGTTTCAGCATTTTAAACAGTTTAAAGCATTTTTTTGTTCTCGCGGTTCTATCGTAAATAAAGCACTGAAACTTTGATGTCACTCATAATCTTCCGTTATTTCACTTTAAATTTCTAAAACGTTTGTATAACAACCTACATTATATAAACTCAGAATAAAATGTTCTAAAATAGAATGATTTAAAGAGTACGATAATATTTAAAAGTATCTAAGGATAGATATTTTTTTTACAAATTTTTCAAATCTTTATGTCAGATTCTATTGATGCAATTTTACAATAAAATGTGTAATAATCATGAAACGCATGTGGATATACTTTTTTTGGGTTTGATGTTTCTAGAATTAAATTGTTGATAAATTTAATATAATCTAGAAAAGAAAATTCTAAACTGGCTGAAAAATCTCTCAGGTTTGCACGTGAATATACTTTTTTGAAGTTAATATTTCTAGAATTGTCGATAAATATAATACAATTGAAAGAAGAAAATTCTAAATTGATTGAAAAATCTCTTTGGTTTTTAAAAAATTATACCTTTGGTATTTAAAAATTATAATAATTATGGTTTTTAAATTATATATTAAAATTATAATTATAGTTGAACTCGTTCTGATTCTTTTTTGATTCTTTTTATTAATATTTCATCGTTTTGTCAATATAATGAAGCTGGAAATAATCCATTATGTCAATGTACTCCATCGTATCAAATCGGCTTTCAGACGTGGTCGATTAACCGATATTCCCCTTTCCTCCTCCTTCTATCATTCAGTAGGGAATCCTCTCGCGAGCCCTCGAATCGAAGGTAGTCATCAATCAGCAACTCAACAATGTGAGATCTTGAAAACGATCGACAAGAAGGAGGACGTGAAGATAGATCTGACATTTCCTTGAACGACAACGGAAGTCGAGCTATCAGTTGCGTTAAACTTGTCGGTACATTAACATTATCTCTTTTTCGCAAAAGTACTACTCTATTACATAAATATTTATTTATACTACGAATTGTCATTTCTTATGCAAATTATATAATGACGCAAATATTATACTGAAGGATTGCTCGCAAAAAGTAGTACGACCGTGAACCGCCACTACGCTATAATATTAGTAATTGCACTTTAACATTGCGTGGACTTTGCCGCGTTGGAAACATCCATTAGATCATTTATTATAAAAACAACCGTTTATCCATTCTTATTTTTTTTTTCTAAATTATGAGACAACTTATGGACAATTTCATAAAGCTAGATCTATCTGTTTATGAAAATAAATGACATTTGATGCATCTGAATTAGAAAAATAGAATTTATTTCCGTATCTTTATTTCTTGGATAATCTATTTAAGTGCTATTTTAAGTGAAAATTTTTAACATTTAGATAATAAAATTTATTTTTAAGTATTTTGATATAATTTTATATAATATTAATGAAAATTACTTATTTATCGTGCTTAAAATAATAGATATTTTTCATTTTTCCAACAAAAATTGTTTCTGAAATAATTTGATTGAAATGTGTCTCAAGATTAACCAATTTGAAATTTTTCATGCTAGAGATGAAAAACATCTCGGATTATTAAAAAGTTAAAGTTTAATAAATTTATTAATTTAGTGAAATTTTTTGGGTTGATTATTTCTAAATATTTTTAAATTACAATGCTATCTGAATCCGAACTTTAATTAATTTATCGTGCAATACTGTCTATTATTCATTTATATAAAAAGAGTTTAGTTTAAAGCATATACTGACGGACTTTAAATTGGAATTTTATTCATTTATAAACTGAATAATGCAAGCGGAAAACAATAAATCACGGTTATGTATCAGTAGATGGTATATGTCGTACTTTCCTCATTAAAACAAGAGATTTTACGAAAGTACTTAATAGAAAATTTATCTCGTTTATTGTAGTATGTTTTCGTTATCCTACATAAACGGCAAATCTAAAATTTAATATTATATATCATTTATGCACAGAAGAAAATGCCTTAGTATTATATGATTTTATGTTTATTCGACTAATATGCTATTTTTATAATTTATCGTTTGTTCATTTCTTCTGAGCAGTAGTATTTATGCGTTTTCTAGCGTGAAATTTAAAAGAAACGCAGCTATTTTATGAAAGCTACATTACTGCGGCTTGATGGCAACTTTACGGGCGTGTCCTATATACATACATATACATATATATATCTTTATTATTACGCGCATCACTGCTAAAAGCAACGGTCAATTTTTAGATAGTAGTAGTATTTGCTAGTGTAGCGTGCACATAGCATTATATTGTGAATTACCTATAAACTAGATAGCGTTGACGTAAGATAAGCGCGTGATCTCTTAGAGTACATATTCTTCCACGTGCTGCAACTAACGATAATTCTTATTTACTACACATATAAAAATTCTTATACTACTGACTTCTTAAGAGCAATTTATTTTTGATACTCGCTATTTATTTCGAGGCACAACAATACAAAGACTTATTTTTTTTACCAGTTAGTGTTAATTTTGAAGCTCGCAACTCTTTGAAATTGATTAGCTTGTAATGTTGAGATCGATATTATCGGGAGATAAAAATTAAGCAAAAATATCTTGTGCTAAATATACGATTAGAAGACGAATGACTGACAAAAGTCACTTGTTAGGCACGGTTATTTGATATTCATTCAAAAACTCAGAATGGATCAACTATATTTAACGTGTCATGTGGTGAAGAAATATGGGTTAAAGTTCTTTTTTAAAAAAAAAAAAAACGTAATTGCCTCGACATTGAGTTAGCGAAACGACTGTACTAGTGTTAAAATAGAAAAGCCCGCTCCATAATTGAACATCGAAATCTTGTTATTTTCGGTTTTGATCTCACTCAATTTTATTTTCGTTTTACTTCGGTTTTTCAATTACCATTCTCTTCCCCCCACCATCCGTACATATAGTGCATTTCAATCACCAAAAATGCGGACAATGATGTTTTCTATTGTAATTTTATTTTTTTATTGTAATTTCATTTTCTATTGTAACAAAAGATATGTAAAATGTGGCACGCGAGGATTGTGCATGCTCGATCTCTTTTAGAACTCAGTTCGTTAATAATAATGCTTTTATAAATTGGTTGAAAATCTCCAATAAAACGCTTTTAATTGCTGTGTGAAAATACTTTTGTATTCAATTGTTTTTCAGTCACTTACATTAAAACCATTAACGCGCACTTATATCTTGTTTTACTTTGTATCAATTTTAAAGTGAGCTGGGTTTTTACATCACATGAATATCTTGTTTCACTCAGGTGGTGTGCAATTACTGCCATAAAAATATCTGTGATCTAGGTATATACACGTGCTTTTTTAGTGTGGCGTGAAATTTCAGTGAAATGTTAATGCATACGAATCTTCTGGCACATGGATGTGTTTAATTGAATGTTAATTGACGGTTCGCTATTTACCGCTCTGTTTGATTTAGGAGAACCATGTCACATTTATGAGATATGGGAATCGTCGACTTTTCCCGAATAATTATCGATATTTGCTGTTCGTATTTATTGAACGTAGTTTGGAAATGGTTTACGGACAGTTTATAATCACAAACGCAGTGATAGAAGAAAAATTACATTAGAAATATATGTTTCCGGCAGAGATTTAACGTTCTGTTTTCACAGAAAATATTTGATATTTTTATAGCGAACTGAATTTTTCATTATATTTTTTTATTAAAATA
>Ga0157363_1006367_pt1 | contig 11086 bp, 9 predicted proteins | sample AttsexASBM1_FD_111477 | JGI IMG/M metagenome (GOLD analysis project Ga0157363, IMG submission 111477) | Fungus gardens microbial communities from leaf cutter ant in Ribeirão Preto, State of São Paulo, Brazil - Atta sexdens ASBM1 | ecosystem: Host-associated > Fungi > Mycelium > Unclassified ...
ATAATATTTTCATTATTATAATAAACTGGTGTTACTTTTAACTATTAATAGCATTTTAAATATTTTTATTGACGCATAAAATATTATAATTAATACTTTAATAATTAAAAATATTCAGTAATTTTAAATATATTTTATTACATAAAATAATTCATATATCAGATGCATTCTTACTTTGCGTTCAAAGCAGTCTTCTTCCAGTTTTCAAAAGGCGTTAACAGTTGCAATTCCAACTTAACAGTCGTTATTTCCGGCTGCACGACATAGTCCGCGCCAATCGATGTCTTAATCGCGTTTTCCGAACCCCAGTCCAGAATAATATCTACCAAATAACTGTGTGGACTACGTACGATTAAATCACAAGAGCCAGTTATTAGTCGACCCGGATAAGTCAACATTACCAACGCGCTTCGTTTGATTCCGGGGGAACTTACGTCTATCAGATACATCCTGTTCAATTGCAACATCGTACTCAGCTTCAAGGCAGGATCTCTGTTAGCATCCCACTTGATTTCTGCCGCAAACTCCTGCCGATCCTCCTCATTGATACCACTCAGGGTCAGATGCACATCACGCCATTTATCCAGATGTAGCTCTACACGAATTTCTCGCGTAGTATCGATGTTTGTCATTGCCGAGTACACGTTGCCACGGTATCTTGCTTCTACATAAGACATTAAATTGGTCGCCGACAGCATCGTGTGATTCAGCACAAAAGCGTACTTATCATAGTCCAGTTGTTCAGCATACAGACTGATTTTGAGATCGCTGTGGTTCTGATATAAATGGCAGTTGAGTAGAATTGGAGTGACAAAGCTTGGCGATTTGAAGATCATTTTTATGTGATGATTGACAATAACGGCAGACGATCGATCAGAATAAGCGCCACGCGCAGTCATATTATGACCGCTAAACCATGTTCCGGAAAACTCCAAGTCGTACTCGTTCCTCGAGCGCTCGTTGATACGCGCGTTGATTAACATTGAATTGAAATTCGGAATTGTCAGATTTGTATGACCTTCCATAGAAAATAATAAACCGCGCGGCATGATAACATTGACGATCAGACTAATCTCCTTTCCTGTAAATACAGGATTTCTGAATTTTTTCTTATAGCCAAAAAGATTTCGCCTATGTTTGTAAACAATTGTGAACTTTGTATCATACCTGGTGCGTATCCTATGAGCAAACTAGTCTTCGATTCGGGGCCAAGGACATAGTGATTAACTCCCATCTTGAGGTCCAAGTTCTGGATAGGTTTAGTGACGGCTATCAATGCGGTCACTTTCGTGCCTTGATTCTGAAAGTACATCTTCGAATAGGAGATAATGAGCTGTGCCGTGAGTTTATGCCGATCATCCTTTAGGTGCGGATTGGAATTTACTTCGGCATGGAGCTCCAAATGGCCAAGAGCTTGTTGATACCAAGCGCTTATTACAGCGTTGAGTTGTGGATAAGCGCTGGAATGCAACTTCATTTCAGCGGCTTTGTACGTTAATGTCTTCGAGGAGCGATTAGACAGCGAAACTTCCAAGTGGAGAGTTTCCTTTCTCGGCATATGTTGGATCTGATAATCCAGCTGAAAATCGCCGGCCAAACTGATATTTCGCCTAACAATGTAGCCGACTAATTTGCTCCAAACTCGCTTCGTTTGAAAGGTCAGATCTATATCGAACTGGGAAACATTGTTCTTCTGTGCATTTCTAATGACACCTGGTGATTTCAAATTTCAAGTATTGCTTAATTTTTTAATATTTTTTTTAAGTATATGATTATAATATGTTATATATAATATATTATTATATATCAATATAATAACTAATTAGAATTTTAAAAAATTTAAAGATAAGTAAAAAGCAAAATTAAATTATTTTTCTGAAAGAGTTAATTAACAATAACGCATAATGCATAAATTCAATTGCTTAATTATTAATACAATTGTGCGTAACAAAATAAAATACCTGAAATGGCAGCTATGCGTTCACTATTGATAATTAGATGAGCTGTAGGATGATAAGTATAACCGTGATTGAACTTCTTTCTCGAGTAACCCAGACTAGCATCTAAGTGCTTTGTGCCATTAATATCAAAACCAATATCTATAAAAATCTCATCTTCAGAACGTTTATATGTACCTGAAAAATGTACAGACATTACTATAATACCTTCGTTCATCAATATTTGAGAAAATTAGATACGCATTCAGAAAACACTAACCTTTAGCAATTAGAGAATTGCCAGCCGAATGAAATAGAGCAGTAACGTTATTATTTATTATATCAAAAGTGATAACAGCGCTTATTTCTCTATTCACCTGCGAGCCAGGTGTGTCAAACATTAACTTAAACGTGCTATACTCCTGGAAGAAAATTAATAAAAAATAATAATAATAATGTTCATAATAATGTTAATATTCAGAAAATCAAGATTTTATTATAATTCTCATTAAATATCGTTATTTAATTATCATAATTATTATCAAAAACAAAGAAATTACACATAGATATTATATAAAAAGTTATGCGTATAGCTTTGATTATACCTGAGTTTTGTTCCAGCTATATTCTAACACATAATTTTTGGCAGTTGGATCAGCTTTAATCAACGAGATCTTGAATAACGTAAGACCATTTAAAATGAAATAGGGTGCATTGGGATCTTTTGTCACGTTTGTAAATTGGTAATCAGTGCACATTTTTAAACCGATTAGTCTATCTAAGGCGGCCCAGCTGCAAGTAGTGTTACTAATGATATTCTTGGGTACAGCAAGATGTCGCAAGTTTTTCTGATTTTGATCGGCTACCAGAATACCCAATGGTTTTTCCTGCACCTCGCCACCGTTGCTTTTGATAAAAGCAACGTCCGAGACTAACGAAAACATTTCAATCTTGCGATTCGGTAAGCCCAAACTCACATGTACTAAACGGGTGTTGTTTAGATTCAGATGAAGCTGCATATTTCCGGAAGTATAAAGATTTGTTCGTAGTTTAAGCCCGGCGGATTTGTAAAAAGCATCCACTGTCATTGTGCTCATCATATCGATACTGATACTGTAAAAAGAATAGAATAAAATTATATGATACTTATATAAAACTAATGAAGAGAGAATAACATAAAATAAAATTAAAATTATTTTCCTAAAAAAATATTATCCTATCAAATAAAATAAAGATAAAAAATTAAAATTTATTACATATATAAATATTAAAAATATTATACAAAACTAAAAAACAAATATATATTACTAACGTAAAAAAACATATCTTTTCTTGCGATAGATACATATGTATAGGAACTTTTATTTATATTTCTTGTAAATGAACTTTGAATTTAAAAATTTATTTCGTAATAAATTCAAAATTCATTTATATATATATATATATAGGAAGAGTGTGTGTATATATATATATATATATATATATATATATATATATATATATATACAAACCTGGAAGCAATATTGGCAGTGAGTTGAAATTCATTATCAGAGAGTCGAGCATCATTAAGCATTTTTGAGATCTTAAAATAACAAGCTGCAGAACCAGCAAGATCTAAACGAATTGGTAAACCAGATCCCATCGGTACTACATAAGAAGAATCTAAGAACATTCCAGTTCTCTCGTAGAGAATCTCCTGCATAGCGAGAAACTGTTTTATCTTCTGCCAGGGATTGAAATTCGCTAGTGCAGCTCTCACTTCCTTATCGCCATCCAACATCGTAAACATCAACTCGTTCCCGAATATCTATTATAATAAACAAGACACCATAATATTATTATCATTCAATTATTTTTTATTTTATTTATTTTTCTATTACCTTGTAACCGAAACTTATTTTCGGATTATCAAAATTGTTATCAATAACATTAGGTAGCCGTTTCACGCCATCCCAATAGTTCTCATTCTCTGATGCCGATCTGAAACGTCTGAGAAAATTCTGGATATGATTTGAAATTCGTTCATTACTGTAAATGCCATCTGGACCGAAGAAATTTTCCGCGTAATATTCCAGACCCTCCATTCGCGCTGTGATTTCGAACAGATTTACAGATTGCCCGAGTAGATCGGTAGTCACATTGAAGGTAAGCGAGCGTGGTACGTATGATTTAGGCGAGAAAATCAGATTTGTCTGATAACTCATGCCGATATTGTACTCTTCGGAGAAGAAGGAATTTTCGTAATTATGCGAAAATTTTCTAATGTCGTTATTGAATTTGTTGCCGATGTCCCGATCCGTCAGCAGACTTTGGATCTCGACTCTGGTAGGCGAAGCAGAATTGTAGAGATTTGTTAAATGACTCCATACGAAAGAACCGACTAAAAATATAGAGAAAAACTTATGATATAAAATATTATGACAAAAATTTATATGTTTAAATTATTTAATGATGAGTATAATAAATGAAATACAGCGAACCTTGATTAACTTCTTCTACTTTGAGAGCGTGCTTGATAGTCTTGATAACATTGTAATCAGGACAACGTATCACTTGTAAATAAGAGGCAATACGGATCTCCGTATCTAACGTCATGTTACGATAATAATTGAGGAAGAATTCATCTCGAGTTTCTTCGCAAGACGGCAGTCTACGGTGAGCATCAATGGCAGCAACGCGAACTTCCATAGGTAAGAATCCACCAGTATTGTCTATACATTTTTTCAGTTCTCTTCGCAAGTCTTTCGTTTCGAGTCCCATATTGCCTATCGCTTTCAAAGCTTCTAGCGTCTGTAATTATATTAAAAATCTTGTTTTCTCATTTCTCATTCGTTTTTACATATGTTTTTTTCTTTTATTTTACTACAAATAGAGAAAAGAAATCTATAAATGTCTTACTTCTTTCGTCGTAATGGAAGAATGAAAACTGGGCTCGCAACCTTGCGAAATTTTCTCTTGAAGATGCGATAGAAACACATTTACTTCCTTCAAATCAATACAAGGATCATTGTTTTTACAATACGTATGAATGATGGTGGAATAACTGAGAATAAATTGGACATGAGGAATTTGATGCTGGAAGTCTAATAGCTTTGAAAGAGCTTTAATGGTGCCGTGATCCGGTTGTGGAAACAAGGCAAAAGTGACAATCCAATCGTTGATGATCATCTGATTGACATATTTCTTCATTATCAAATCATTCATCACATTCACTGCGGCATTGCTACTTAAATACGGCAATGCCGCGATAATGTGCTTCCTATTGAATAAGAGAAGAAAAATAAATGGATGTAGTTAAATTAAAATATTATCAAATTATATCCAACAAAATTAATTTGTTACAATTTTTAATTTTACTTTTTAATTATTAATATTTCCATTTTTTATTAATCAGAAAAACATTATATCTAAAAACATCAGTTACATACTTCCCGTTTTTGCAAATGCTATCAGCCCTGCTGAACAGCTGTGATAGTGAAGGATAATCCAGGAAACGAGCTGAATGAATGAAATTAGTGAATATTTCGGAAAATCTCTGCTGCAACTCATCGATGCCTCCAAGCCTACACATGTTCTTTAGCAAGTCTCTGGAAGTCCGCAGCTCACCGTGCATAGTTTTCAGAGTCTTTGCGTGATCGTATAATAACGTGGTTCTCTTGACACGAGATATATCTTGCACGAAGTTATCCTCGTCTCTTTCTTCGTCATCATTATCTTCATTCTCTTCGAATCTGTAAATGGAACTCATTTCCGTTGTTTCTTGAACTAACTGAAGAACCATTCGAGACTCGGTCTTAGCGCCAGCTTTGTCACCATTGGAAAGAGGCTGCAGTATTCGTACCTCATTACAGACTACTCTCTCATAGACATTATGATCGACCGTGATTTCGCAATCGCTACGTGAATTGAACAATCCATGCTGACGGTGTTGCTTTCGCGGACTTCTATAGGGATTCGACTGCACGATAGAGAAATATTTGGGGCCGTTTTGACAGTCAGCCAGATACTTGCTCTTCTTCACAATCAGGCTAGTTTTCTTGGCCTCGTATAGGCGGTAGTGAGTATCACAGATACCGTGAACATCCACCTCATCGCCGTGATGGTCTACGTCGAAGCGTTGCATGCTGTTTTGCAACATCGACAAGATGCCCCGCTTAATATTCAATACCCAGACCGGTTCACGTTGATCTGGACATAGCTCGTGGATCAATCCATCATCGAAAGTAAACTTCAACTCGTGGCGCTCGAGATTGGCCTTGAATTCGGAACCAGCGCGATCCGGAAATTCGGGATTGTATTTGCTACGATCGTGGCTGATGCTGGCATTCAGAATTCTTAGAGTGCCCTCGCAGGGGCTGTTGAAGTGTACGGACAGGGTAGAGTCAACGTGTAGAGCTGAATCATTCCTTGAATGACTGAATGATAACGGGTGATAGCCCAGATTTGTGCTTACATCCACAGAATATGTATATATGTAGTGGATATCTTCGTGATATTTGAATTTTTTCTCCGATGGAACTAAAAAAATTGAGATAAAATTAAAGTTTGTTTTTCAATTAAATTAATTAAAGAAGTTCAGGTAATTTCTATCAATGTAATGTAGATACATTGTTTATAATTTTAATCTTGATTTAACTTATTTTTTATCTTCTTTTAGCTCTAAAAATTAGAAGTGAACATTCATAAAAAGAATTTTAAAGACCCAATAGATTTTTTGATTGTAAATTTTAATAGATGTAGAAAATATATAAATTACAATATTTCTGATAATAAAAATGTATTCTTAAAGCTCTCATAAGTATGTAAAATTCTTTTTTAGTTTTTCAAACAGTCCAAAATACAAAAATCTGCTAAATTTTAAAGATCTAGATTGAAAAGGATAAAAATTTTACATTATTGGCAAAGAGTTAATGAGATATTTTTTTTCCATACAGGATGTTTTTTTTTCATTTTAGGTGCGTATTATTCTATAATGACATTTCTTAAATAATTTGAAATTTCTACAAAGAAAACAGAGAAAAGAATGAAGAATTTTGCATATCTTTATTTTCCAAATTTTCATATCATGATTTTTTTACTTCAAAAAAAACATAAATAGAACATTCCCTATCCGATTAATAAATGAAATTAAGAAATGTAATATTATTATAAATGGAAATAAGAATATTATGATAAAATAAATATTAATAATATTTCAACGAGATAATTAATCAATGAGACAGAGAGAATAACATTTATTATAACTGACTACATTAGTAAAACATTTAAGCTTCGAAAATATATTTCTACTGCATCTGTCAATAATTTGTTTTCTTAATGATTATCATTTCCTCGTATTCTCTTATCTACGCGATTGAAAAATAAATGTCAGTGTCCTTCATCTCGACAAACGCACGCAATTAATTCATATTTAATTTAAACAACAAAAAAGAAAGAAAAATAGAAATATGTATGTATAAAAGAAATAATTTGTGATAAGTTCGCTAAATTAGTTGACAAATTATTATTTGAAATAAACTATTTTTAATTATATTAAAAAATTGGCTTTGCGTAGCAATGAATGAGATATTATTTACACATTTATTTACTCTAAATAATTGGTTTGCAGATTAAAATACAAAATGAATTATTGTATTTCAAAATTAATAATATTCGGATATATAAAGAAGAAGCATAAAAATGTAATATTAAAAAGTGCTGTTCTAATGATTTATCAAAAAAAAAAAGAATGAATGAGTGAAATATGAAACAGATCCTCATTTATTTAACGATATGGGATAACGACTTCAGAGATTGTAACTTAAGCCTAGAAATGTGATAGCTAAGTGCCGGATCGTACTAGTCTGGAGTGTGCTGTATAAAAATGTTACCTACTCTTGCATTTTGTTCGGCCACATAGCGTTGGGTGGTCCTTGGTAATCTCTGCGAGGAAAAAAATCATAAAAAATGTTCACACATGTGAAACATCTGGCGCATATATTTACTATATTATACTACATTATACTATATATCATATACACTATATTAATTATCTTCTATGTACTAAATTCTATTCGGAAAATAATATATTGATCATAAGACTGAACGATATAAATTACATTTAAAAACTTAAAAATTTTTTAATAAATAGATTTCAATAATAACAAATAAATTTAAATAACGTATTTAAAAAATTAGATCGTTTGTTTGAAGAAGATATTGTTGATATATTTTTGAGTTATACATTTATTAAATCACAATATTATAACGCCTTCTTCATTTATTGTTAATTTTAAATAATTCAACAGCAAGAAGTCTCTAATATGATTAGATTTACTTGGAGATCATTATTTTCCTACATAAAATGCATTGCCGTTCGATAACGATTACACCGATAAATTAATGAAACACCGGATGTCGTAATAAATATATACACACCACAATTTATGTTAGTACCGGAAATTGTCGATAATTACCTCCTCGCACAGCAATTACTGCGCACGCGAACGCAAGAAATAGTATTGCCTTAATAGTCATGGTTTCCGGGAACAATCCTTATCGCTTCCAGAATTTGCGAAACCTTCCGAGATCAAGTGCTTCTACCGCACGGCGATCTTCATCCCTCGATGCGAAATTATCAAAACATGTCTCGTTATTTCACTGATTTAATTTGTAAATCCTGTAGATCAATCAGTATCAAAGAGACATCACTAGAAAAAGAAACTTTCCTGAATGATTTTTAATTAATCAATCACACTTTTTCTTAAATCTTTTTCTTTCTTCTTACAGAATCTTTCGCCACTTTTGATATTTGAAAGTTTCACTTGGATTGATTTTAAATTATACGGAGGTGTATCTACCGAGATCTGTTGTTAACGCGATGGCTGGGCTCTTTCTCCTGCGGTGAAAATCGTGATAACCACCCGGATGATAAACCGGGGTGTGGATCGGCAGCTTGATTGGAGACGAAGGTGGAGGTGGAGAGAGAGTCGAGAGATCGTGCGGCGTTCACTGCGTGCGACTAAATAAGTATTTCCGTTACTGACTGACCGACGAATGATCGAACGAAGAGGGAGAGGATCGGATGTTAAAGGTCTCTTGATGCTTTCTCTGTTTGCGCAGAGGTCGGAGGTCAGCTTGTCTGATAAGATATAAGTTGTCCACGACGAAATCCTAGGAAACTTTGCCTTTGTGCGTAAGAGAGGCGTCAAAAGTGTCGTACGCATGGAAACTGTCAGCTTCGAATAGCGTTAAAATCATTTTCGCTGACTTGACTAAAAGAGAAGAAATAATGTTAGCTTTACTAAGGCATATTCTTACATTACAGTCCTGGCACTGAATGCACTTGTTTTAAAAAAAAAATACAGTTAAATGAGATGAGCTTGAGATAAATCGATTTGTTCGAAACAATTGCAAAAATACGCTGAGAAATAATATATAAATTAGGATTAATATATATAATTTTTTTTTTATGTTTTGTGACTATTCGAAGTTGATCATTTAGTTTTCCTTTATATAATTAAAAATATTTTTTTCTCGCTTTTTATTTAAACATTATACTACCGAATCTACATTAGCATACAATTATTGTTTTGGCTGCAATGCGATTATTTTTATTTTGTCGAATTATATATGAGAAATGAACGATAAATACATAGGAATATCAAAGAGATTAAAAAGTACCATTATCGTTGCATAGATATTAAATGATTTAAATGCAACAAACAACAATAATGAGAAATTAAACATGGGGAATCAGAGGAATCAAGGAATTAAGAAATTTCAGACCGCAATATAAAAATTAGTTTTTCTATCTGGAGACAAGGTAGTGTCTCGGCCATAGTGGAAGGGATAACATGGTATGTGCAGTTGGACGGTATCTTTCTCCGCCTCTCTGTCTATAGAGGTTCATGAATTTTAAGGACAATTGTAAAACGCGAAACATGGAGCGGTATTCATAGTCCATTTTTTATTTCAAAATCATCTTAAATATAATGTCTTAAGATGTTAATACAGTCCTTGGACTTACGATACCTTAAAATTATACTTAAGACAGTCTCAAATAGAAGAATCGACTATGAATACTGACCTATTTTGTGAAATATGATACTGAATCTTTTCTTGTGTAAGAAAAAATCGGCGCATATACAATTCTGAGATATGTAAAAATACATGCATATTGATTGATGTATTACTCCGAACTTTGAAGGTAATTAGATGTTATAGGTGATGTATTCAAATCATCACATTATATAAATCCAATATATACTTGTGCATTTAGTAACGCGACGTTTTGTATTACTATTAACAAATACGCGAATCCATGTAACAATCGCATTATTTAATAACTGCTCGATTACTAATGTAACATTCGATCACATCACAACATTATTATATAAGGAATCCACTTCTTCGTTATCTCATTTTAATTAAATGATTTTATATGATTTGAATGAGAAAGAATACTGTCACAAATATGCAAACGTATGAAAACACTAGTAGAAGAAAGTATTGTAGTTTGAAATATCCTTGGCAGACAGACAATGTATGTTGACTTCAAGGTCTTTTATATTCTCTGTACAGCATTCACAAAAATGTCAACCCTTCATTTTCTGTTATTTAATGATGTTATAAAACGTATTTATGAGAGTAACATATTAAAACATCATTCCGTATAACAAATCAAACTAACCAAAACTCCTTATAAATCAAAGAACTGGAAAAGACACGGGCAGTAAGAGTCAAGCGCAGAAGACGTCGCACAAATAATGTTATATCTATGAAGTGTGAAACTTCTTTATTCACTAAAACGTTAGCGCGTTCCACACTTCACTTAGATATATTATTTGTATCCTACTGTTCGTATTCTTTCCAATTCTTAAAATGTCATTGTTATGACATACCTTATCAAGCTTTCACATTTAATTGTTGTAACTAAGGAAACCAATAACATTTATGAAAATGGATCGAATCTTATAATTAAATATGATTTATTATACATGAAGACAGTAAAAAGCAAATACATACATACATACATATATATTTGTTCTTATTCTAATTAATATTAATTTAGAATGCAATACACACACACACACACACACACACACACACACACACACACACACACACACACACACACACACACACACACACACACACACACACACACA
>Ga0157363_1006369_pt1 | contig 11083 bp, 6 predicted proteins | sample AttsexASBM1_FD_111477 | JGI IMG/M metagenome (GOLD analysis project Ga0157363, IMG submission 111477) | Fungus gardens microbial communities from leaf cutter ant in Ribeirão Preto, State of São Paulo, Brazil - Atta sexdens ASBM1 | ecosystem: Host-associated > Fungi > Mycelium > Unclassified ...
GAGAGAGAGAGAGAGAGAAAGAGAGAGAGAGGGAGGAAGAACTTGTTACAGCATATTTTATTATTGTTTAGTTATTTACAATCTGTATATTATTAATATTACGATTAAAAGTATTTTGTAGATAATATGTGGTTCTCTTTGATGGTACTTTATGATCACTGACTGCGCAATTTTTAGTTCAATTTTTTGCGAAGATCATGTTTTTAAAGCAATTTTTCCTATTTTTTAAATATTATTTCAATTATACTATGATCAGTGGCTTAAAAGTTGTCTTTGTTCTCGATTAACCATGGGCGAGTAGAATTTGTCTCATAGAATTAATTGAAAGTCCTATATACCGACAATCTTATAATGCAACATTGTCGTAATCGAGAATGAGTCTTAAGAAAGTCTCCAACAAGCAATTAAGAACTTGCTATATCATCTTTCTTTATCAGGGTTGCCATAGAGCTAGAACCGAAAAAACTGGTAAAAGTCATGGATATTAAAATTGGTCATAGAAAACTAGGAAATTCCGGTTTTTGTTTACAATTTCTTTAAACTGCTTCTATTCCAAATAATTGTTACAATTTTTTAAATATTATATCTGACATTTAAAATCAAACGTTTTCGCGCACTTTAAATAAAATTTTAATAAAATAATTAAATTGATATTTAACTCAGTATTTTTATTTAATCGTCCTTATTCATCATAATTGCATTCTTTTTTCCAATACTACTTTATTTTTTATTGGCTTGGATATGCACCCAATTTGATTATACTAATAAGCTTTTTCGTGTTATTTTTAATAGCTTTAATAGGCTTTTATAAATATATATATAATATAGGTTTTAATAATAGCTTTCCTTGATTCTAAATTAAAATTTACACATTTTATATTGGCTACGAAAAATTTTCTATTTTCAACTGGAAAATCTGGAAAAATCAGAAAATTTTTTAATTTATTTTCTGTGGCAACCCTGTTTATTTTCAATGAAACTTTCCCATTTTAATTGAATAATTTCGATATTTTTGGAAAAAATGCTGGCAAGCTGGATACTCAATCTTAATCTCATTTGTGAAAACAATTTTTGAAAGAGATGTTTTTTCAAAATACACGCATGGATTATATAATTCAATGCAACTGGTAATAAATGATATACAATACTAAAAATGAAAGACAATTAAGTAAAATTTAAGTAATCTATTTTTGCAAATTTATCTAGAAATTCATCAAGGATCTAAAAATAACAATTTTTTTTAGAGCATTACAAATTTTTACGCATATACATTAGTGTACGAATGTTTGTTCCATTTAAAATAAATCTATATTTTTCAAGTTAAATAATCTGTATTAAACGGATAAATTGAGGATTTAAGAAACGAAGCTAACTGCAGCTTAAATTCGTTATAATTTATTTCATCTACATTTGAAATTCTGCGTGTGAATGAGATCCTGTGAGACCAGCATGCAAAAACAATACGATGCAAGAATCGAATAATCCATATCAATGAATAATTTTGAATTCCAGGATATCTTCGTATTTAATCGTCATGCATAAATTTTGTAAACAGTGTACTCGATCAAATATCTATCCAATTACGGTTTCGTAGTTGTTGTATATATGGACTAATCGCTTTTTGCATACTAGGTCACCTATTTGGATATGTAACGCAGTTTTCGCGGTTTTCTCCACGGTCGTTGCATTCTCTTCATCTCCACATTAGCGTTTACCTTTTTTCTACTTTCCTGTGCGCGCGCATTGTATTATTTAAGAAAGTATATTGACTTTCTTTGTCGTTCGCGATAGATAAAAACTTTATTTATCATCTTACCGATATCTCGTGCAGTTAAGCCGAATGAGACGATGAATTTTACGTGAGGGATTTATTTAAGCAACTGCTTCTATTGGCGGATCTAGAGATCTACCGAAGCAAGGATATACACATCCGAATATTTATGGAATTATTAAATTTATAAATTTACGGATGAATTTATAAGATACAGAAATTTGTTGTTCAAAATACTCTATTACACACGCAATTAAATTAACACGATTTTACGAAATATTTAACATCACATCAACGCACACGTGAACGACTTATATTGGACGACCGGAACGAAGCGCTCTTTAAGCACCACGTGAAATCTCGATACGGCAATAATCTGATATAAATCTTCGTTATATGTACAACAGAGAAGGGATCTGTTCTCGCTAATGATACGCTATTATTTAAAGGCGGAATAATCGATACACTCGTAAACACATGCATGCATGTTATGGATCGCGGGACATAATCTGACATGAGTTTAGGGGCCGAGCGAATACAGACGAGGAGAAAGAGAGAGATGGAGAATTTCAAACAGTGGGATACAAACGAAGAATCGTTGCTTTGTTCGCTTATGCAATACGTACATACGTAAATTTCTATTTCCACGTGCTTAATGACAATTAATCAAGCTGTAAAAATTACAAATTCAAGGAAAGATACTTGCTCTCCCTTTATTAGAATGGGAATGATTCCAACTTATCAAAGCTGTTTGTTACGTTTTTCAAAGTTTTCGAGCACGCACACCACGGCTTCTAACGCAATCATTTTTTTTCTTCCAAGCAAAGTTTTCGTATATCATCTTTCTTGAAAAAGAGATTTTTTATCCTCTTTTTTCCGAAGAAGTTTTCTTCATTTTTTTCTCTAATGAAAATTCCATTCTCAGCTATCGAAGAAAATTTTTTCATTTCCTCTTTTTTACCTTTTTTTTCCGAAACAAATTCTTTTTTCTTTTCTCAAAAGAAAAATTTATCCATTTTTTTTCTTCGCTTTTTCATCTCTAAAGCTCGTGGTGCTCCTCTACGCTCGGAATTTAATTTCTGACGAGACTGCGTAGTCTCGTAGCGAAGGATTATTTTCTTACAAGAGCAACTAGACCACGATTCAAATGCGTCAATTTCGGTTTCATCGACAGCTTCATCGGAGCTGGAGAGGATTGCTGATGGTTCCGGCTTGCCGCCTGCTGCATGTTTTGATGTTTCTTCTTCAGCGATTCCTGTTTGGCACCTCTGCATAACGAAGTTATAATTGTTAATATTCTTTCTTTTTTAATTACTATATTTTTTTATGTTAATGTTAAAATTTACAATCAAAATTTTGCTAATAAAAATATGCTTTTTACAAAGATAGAAGTTATAATAAGTCAATAAATAAATTTTGCATATATCTTTATTAAGTTAAAATTATTCAGTTAAAATTATGTAACTAATTTTATGAAAACCGAAGAAAACAATTAATTAAAGGAAAAAAAAAGAAATTTTAATATATTGTTTTAACGAAACAATGTTATAAGGATCTTTAGATTATAAATTTTAAAACTCACAAGTATCGAGTGAGATCTTCCACATCAACGAGCATTGAATCTTGCTCCATATGCAAATCGTCTCTTCTCAAAAGACCTTCGACGAGCGCTTCGTTTAATGCGGCAATCCTCGCGTGCAAATCATTCGCTACTACCTGCAGCTGCGCAACATTTAACTCTGTGAGAAGTACACGGGACAACCTGCGTCTGTCTTCCCCCAACTGTACACCGACCTGAAAAAATATGCAACATTTAAAGCTTTATTAAATAAGAAAGAAAACAGATCTCAGAAAGGAATCTCAAACGGCGTATTAAGATTTAAGATTGCATTACAGATTCTACAGACAAAATAAAATATTTGTAGATTAAAAGTATGTTAAACATTAAATTTTTTTTCTACATTTTTTATTTACTGGTCTAAAGAGTCATAGATGTATTGACATATCTAATAAATTGAAAAATTAATACGTTTATTTTATACACACACACACACACACACACACACACACACGCGCGCGCGCGCGCGCGCGCGCACGCACATACATATGTGTATATATAGTATATATTCTTGTTTATTAGATATGTCTATTTAAACTTCATGAATTTATTTTTTTAAAATCCGAAATGCTATATTAATCTTTTTTTAATAATTGTGATTAATTTACAGAAATACTTATATTAATGTACATGCAGAATTGGGACAAGGATGTGGCGAGCAAGGCATTTGTCTCATATAAACAATTTGAAAGAGCACAAAAATGGCAATATAATTTTCTACATATTCTAATTCATTAACGTTAACATTAAGTTTCAAAACACACAATATCAATACTTTCCAGTATAGATTAATTATGCAGTATAAGGGACTATCCTACCTTGACCTTGACATATGTTGTCATGTCCCCAAGTGAACAAATTTAGCCGTTTTTAACCGTTCGTTGTTTCTTAAAAAGTTATTAACAAAAAATATTCATCGATAAAAAAACCTATCAATATAAACCTATCTTTTGGATACGACTGCGCGCGCTTCGATGAAATAAATTGTCTGCTTTAACAGCACAAAATATTTTCTTATATAATTTCTTATATAATTTTTGTGTCTTAAGAGCAGAGAATTTGTTCGAATTTTTACGCTTATATGTAGAATATTATGACTACAATCTATATTTATATAGTGCGGAAATATAAAAATAACACTTTTGCTAAATATGTTTTTGTTTTGTTTAATTCGTTCAGTATTTATATTTTCAGATATTGGATATTTTTTAGCCATTATGTTAAAGAAAGCGTCTAATCGTTCATGTATATCAAACGCTTTTTTAAACATTTTTTATAATTCTGCAAGGTAATGGACGAAATGGAATTGTTTACGATCAAGGTTACGATCATATAACTCCGCGAATATCTCTCTACAAACGTTCAATATTTTGAGTATGAATGCCTATCTGCATTAAGAAAATGTTGAATGATTTACTGTTTTATGTTGATATATTGGATCGAAATGTTAGATTTAAACTTCTATCCATATAAAAAGAATGGAAAAGATGTCAATTATACATAATAAAATATTTTTTGCTTTACAAACACAAATTCTTTGTTTTATAATTACATTTTTTTGAATGAATTTTTTTTGTTAACAACTTTTTCAAGAGCAATGAGTGATGGCTAAAATTTATTCAAAATTACTCATGACCTTGATAACATGTGTTAAAGTCATTGGGAGAGTAGTTCCTTATACTGCAATTACTATATTATAATTAATATAAATTCAGCTTCTGTTTTAAATGTTTTAAAACTAATTCATGATTATTCTTTAATTGAATTATATCTAAACTTGGAGCAACAAGAATATTTTTATTCTATTCCGGTAACAGTAGCTTCATGTGAGAAAAGTTTTAATAAATTAAAAAATTATTTAAGGTCATCATTAAGTCAAGAAAAATTAAATCAAATATAGGAATTCTTTCAATTGAAAATAAAATATATATATAAGGATATAGATTTTGATATAATGATTTTGATAATTTCGCATCTATTAAAATATGAAAACAAATTATTGTGATTTTAATAATTATTCATTTGTAATTTCATTTGTAACATAAATTTGTATGATTACAAGGTATAACTTTTCTCCTATACGTGATTATATTAAATTAATAGATATATACTATTAATTATTATTAATTAATATTATTTCTTATTACTTATTATATTTCACATGTCATAAAGAAATATTTTTTTTTACTAAGGGGCACATTTTTTTATTTTGCTTCGAGCTTGCGCCGAAATGCCTAGGATCTGCGTGCATGCTCTGTTAGTTGTTTTTATTCAGACTTTTTCTACCATAAATATTGTAAAAAATGGAGTTTATACATGACCTAAAGTATTGTTAATCAATAAATTGAACTCTACTTACTTTTTCTAAACTACATCGCACCATCTCGGTGATGGGACTCTGTTTCAACCTCTGTCTCTCCACTTCCATTTGCATATGTGCCATTTCCTTGGCTTGTGCTAGGGCCATTCGCGCTTCAGTTTGCAATCTAGCTTGCCGCGCAAAGAAGTCTGCCTCATCAATCGGTGGTGTGGAGTTTGCACCCATATCAAGTCTTAGAGACGGCAGACTCAACATCTGTGGTCTTGTTGGTCCCTTCTGCTTTCCGCCAAATTGTTTTGAGCCAAGGGATGTAGGCGTAGATCCGGGAGATGTGTCATTCTCTGAACCAGGGGATTCTGTGTCCGACGATGTTTCATTCATAAAGCAGATCTGAAGGTTCATTCCTGTACAAGGCAAACACATTCTCGTGATTTTACTTATCGTTTAGCATTTTACTTATAAAATATATAAAGGAATTGAACTAATAATTAATTACCTTCATTTTTGCACCTATCGGTAATATTAACAACATTAAATATACAAGTATCTTTCTCATATATGTGCAAATAAAAAACCAAATAAATAAAAATATGATTTCTGTATATGTTGTCTATTAATAATTTGATGTCACTTTTAAGATTAATCATTTGCGCATTTTGTCATTTATTTACTAAGTAGTCACTCCTAAACAGTCACTTCAATCATATTGAGTCATGACATCGTGACATAAGCGAGAAATGACACGTTGATTTTTTTTGCATACCATTTGTAAATAAAAAGAATTTGGATGAAACAAAATGATGAGATCGCTTTTAAAACACTTGTAAAAAATGAACGAAAATCAGAGAAGATATAAAGAGAGTCTTTATTCATTTTTACAAGTTTAAAAGCGATCTCATCACTTTGTTTCATCCAAATTCTTTTTATTTACAAATGGTATGCAAGAAAAAAATCAATGTGTCGCTTATGACGTCACAATTCAATATGGCTGGAGTGAATATTCAAGAATCTTAAATATTATTATATGATATTTGATAGAAAAAATTAAAACTTAGATCTATACAAACCACTCTGAAGACGCGATTGGAGACTCGGTTTTCGTCCACGTTCGGCGCGCAAATCTTCAGCATCAGGTCCCATTGCGAGTCTTCTTCTAATTTCTTCACGATCATTTCGTCGCTGCGGACACAACGAATAGATGATATGCGTTAATACGTTTTACATTTTGTATGTGACTGTTAATTATAAAATGCGATAAACATAGTGACTGTTGATAAATATTATAGCGCAATTCGAGAGTCCAAAGGCATAAATATGTTAAAATGTTTTGTACATTTAATTGTAATCAATTGTAATCATTTACAATTTTTATATAGTTATATAGTCTTTAGAAAACATGCAATTCTCCAGTTAATAATTTATTACGTGAATTAAAAAATTAAAATTGAAAAGTAGGAAGCATTTAAAAATGCAATAAGACGTTCAAACTGACTTGCTTCCATGTTACAATTAATATAATTAGAAGTAAACAGTAATACCATACAACAGTTGCAAGTTACTAATAATAAATGTCATAAATTTATGATTGTTTTTGATGTCGAATACATGCCGCTACTCGAATCTCGCTAGAATTAGAGCTTTTACGTATATTTTCCTCTCGCACGTTTGTTGAATTAATTCACACCTGCAGATCATCATTAAGTTCGCCTCGTATAACTTTGTCGAATCGCGTAATTAAATCTTCCCTTTCGTAATCAGACCTTTCCAAATTCTCTTCCTTCTCTTCTTTCTCCTCAGTTTTCACGACCGGTTGCGAAGATTTATCCATTTCTGTGGTAGCTCCTTCTTCATTATCTTGATGCCACTTTTATATACACAAATTAATGCTTTTTACTTTTATGAAACGCGTAATACGCGCGGCAACATGCTTTATTCTTTTACGAAGGGTGACAGATTTCCGTAAATTCGAAAATATTGAATCAAACACATACAATAGTCGAAAATGGTATCTTCTAAACATCTCTTAAACAACTTCTAAAAATCATGGAGTGCTACAAAAATAATTCAGTATAATTTTTAGAATTATAAAAAAATCTTGAATTGCGAATGATTTGATAAAACTTATTCCTGTAGAATAAGATAATTGCAATCGCAGCAAGGAAAACTTGCTTGCTAAAATCTGTTTGTTCATTAATAACGCGCGCTTCCGTGACCCACTTTCGCCTGTGTCGGTCCGGAACCGTACCGAATCGTGCGGTTCGACGACCTTCCTGTTAGATTAGAATGACAGCAGGAGCAGAAATCTGGAATTATTAAAACTCGGTTCCACCAATATACAATTAATTTTAATCTCGGTCCAATTTACTCTTTATCTTTTTTTAGTCCTGGGCATTAAAAAAAAAATAGACGTAAACTATATTAAATAAAACATTCTCTATCATATTTATGTATATAAAAATTATATTAAATAATAAGATAAATCTTATTGGTAGAACCGGCCTCTAAAGTTTGGGGCCTACGTCCGAACATTCGGCCCTGACATTCAGCATAATAATATTGCGGCCGTTCTCTGCACGTGCATGGTCACACACAAATAGAACACATGCACGAGATCAATTGAGAAATACTGTGACTCATTATATATTTTGTAAATGAATTCTGATGTATTCCCTTATATATTAAAATAATTAATGTGACTCGGAGGTCAGAGAGAGTAATAATATTTTAAATCATATATCTGACATTAAAACGCTTAAAAACCATGCTTGATTGGATCTCTCGCTTTTTAGTATTGAAATTAAATATGCAATGATAATTAAGTTCACTGCTTCAATAAAAATGAAAAAAAAAACACGATAACTTTGATGAAATTGAATTATAATAATCAATAATTTTTTTCTTTTTAATTTTTATTGAAATTTTTATTAGATCAAGAATTGTATAGAATTATTTATATATTTATTAGATAAATACCATCCTCGACTATATCATAGCATTTCTCCTCAAAATTATCAACAGAATCTTTCTTTTGAATCAATTCTATAATTTCATTCACATTAAAGGTACTCCAACAAGAAATAAATATATAACAATATTATATTAATCGATTAAAAATTTTAATAAAGATGTAATTTGTCAGATGTAATTATCTTTTTTAATGTATTGTTTGAAAAACATAAAAAAGCTTTATACGCTTAGAAAAGACTGGTTAACAATCAAAGTCGATCTGTCACTTGGAAACAGAATGAAATGCCTTGATACATTCTATAGTCCCCAAGTCACAGAGCGAATTTAATTGCTCCAATTTTAATACGTCATTCATCAACGTCATTCAAACATATATATTTTCTCGCGTGACTCGCGTCTAAATTACATCTGATGTATGCTGTCGCCCTTCATTCTTCGTCCTTCGGATCCCTTACACAATCCAAGTCGTCGTCGTAGGTAAATGTGTAAAGATCGGCGACAAATCTTGAGTCCTTTTTGTAATGTTTGCGCGACTTGTTGCTGCTGCCCATGATCGCGCACTCTCGTTGTACACCTCCCTATCCTGACAAACTAATTAGTTTCTTTTCTTGCAAAATTTATATATCTCGTTATATATCGTCTTAAATTTCTCCAAGTTCTTTATACCACTCCTCCCCTTCCGCTGGCTTTGCGAACTCGCTTTCTCTCTTCTAGAGCTATCTAGAGTGGATAGAATTAATCTAGAAAGGGAGTCGCTGAACGGACTTGGTTCAGAAGTACAACTGATCTCGAAGACGAGCCACGAGACTTGAACGCGAGCGAGACGGCACGAAGACGGCACAAGACTGCACGAGACTATATTACTGCAAAGCGAGTCGAGCGATCCGAGATCTTTCGTTAAGGTTTGCTGATCGTGAAGGAGGCGTTCAATAGCGATAGTGGTGGTAGTGGCGGCAACAGCGGTCGTGGAGGTGGCTCTCTGTCTACTGGAGCCTAACATTTAGGAAGGCTTCTCACGGGGATTCTCGGTGAAAGTGCTCGACGAGAATGTGTTGGCTTATATGCGAGTCGACTATACGTTTCCGAGTTTACAATTCGCTTCGGAAAATGGGTATAAAGAGAATTGCATCTGATGCTGTCTTCAGCGGATGCCTACAATAGCTTTCGGAATGAATGACTTGATGTGATGAGACACATTCCCGCAGTCCCATTTGGAGTCCCTTTCAGGAATAACACACTTTTAGATACAATAAGAAAGTTGATATACAAGTGTGTGTCATATTGATTTTACATTTTGTGCTATACGTTGTACATCATGTACTTTATGTATCTCTTGTAGCGTATTGCTTACAATTAATACATTTGAATAATTTAATGAACACAAACTAAACAATATATACTAAAAACACACTTTTCAGAAAGTCTGAAAAACACGAAAGTGTAACATTTATAATGAGAATATATAAATCGTAATCGTCATTAAAATTTCTTTTTTATCGAGTTCAGTTAAGAAAATATTACAAAAATATAATTTTAAATCATCTCATTTATACATTGATATACTAAATTAAATTAACAAATTAATGTTTAAAAAAACAAGTGCAAATATATTTCTAAATGATTTTATATTCCAAAAGATTTTGATCGATTTAGTTTGTCTTCATATTCTTGCATATTCTCTTTCGCATAGAAACAACGTGAATATTATGCAACTACGATTTCATCATATATAATAATTAGATGCACGAGGTAGAAAGTTATATACATTCAATTTATTATCACATAATTATATTATCAACTGGAAAGAAAATAATCTGCCACACGCAACACGTTATTTAATTTATTGATGCGCTATGCAAGCTTTAACTCTCTCTCATCAGTCGTATCGTTGTAACAAAAAATCGTTAAATCATCTTCGGAGTTGTGCGTAAAACGTTTCGGTTGATCAGTCATGCGTGACTTTTGCCCTATGCGCAATTCAACATTTGGAGCACGATGCTGTATAAATTTCTCGGTCTATAGATGGACAATATCCAAAATATGTCATCTGTCGAAAACGACGAAGTGTAGAAAAAAACACACGATTTTCTTGCATTAGTGATTGAAAAATTATTACATCTGAATACACAGACGATTTATATGAATTTATACTTAATTCATCATTCTTGTACTTCGTTATTGGAAATCATCGAATGTCAAGGTTTATCAATTGCGCGATATATTATCGCGCTTGTTGATGCTAAATAATCAGACTCTTCTTCATTTTTTCAATAACTTTTCTTAATTAATAGTTATTTTACCGTTGAATTCTGATAGATTAAAAAGAAAATTCCACTTTCAAAGGAGCTTCCACAAAATCTGAAGACGATCAACTCGTTCCTTTAGAAATCTTGTTACGTCTATTCCA
>Ga0157363_1006370_pt1 | contig 11082 bp, 6 predicted proteins | sample AttsexASBM1_FD_111477 | JGI IMG/M metagenome (GOLD analysis project Ga0157363, IMG submission 111477) | Fungus gardens microbial communities from leaf cutter ant in Ribeirão Preto, State of São Paulo, Brazil - Atta sexdens ASBM1 | ecosystem: Host-associated > Fungi > Mycelium > Unclassified ...
AAGCAAAGTTGTACACCTAATATATAAATATGTATGATACAACCATTATTTGACGAAAAAATGTTCGGAAGACGAAGAAATCCATATTAGAAACACAAATCCGCGACCTCTCCCATCATCACTTCGAAGAGGATCAATAATAGAAGAATCAGAGCCTGAATGTAAACCAGCAATATAAATCTGTAAAGCAACCTCAGCAGAGAAGGAAAACGTACCATTCGAAAAAAATTACAAGAACCATCCTTCTCGACATATAGAAGCAGAGATACACCAGGAATCAAAAGACAAGTTTCAGATTGTGGAAAATCTAAATGATACAAATCTCTCTCCTTCTCCCCCTTTTCCTAAAGAAGAAAATATAAATCTTGTGCCAAAAATTGATCCAAATATTAGAGAGATAACTTCAATCATTCTATCCAACCTATTACAGATCATAAACGATCTGACGAGAGACTTAGAGGAAACCGTAACGAAATTAATAAAAATTACGATTCGTACAATAGAGATGACGAGGACGAACAGAATGATATTAATCATAGCCGCAAGATTAAAAACAGCGAAATTTGTAATAATGATGACATTAATGACAATAAAAATAATATTAGTAACAGTGATACCGACAACGACAACAATAGCAATGATGATGACAATGACGACGATGAAGTTGATATCGATAAAAATTTCAATAAATTCGATAAAACCAAAGATCTCAACGATCCATAAATCGTAACATGATCTCAAATATATAATAATATTAAATAGTCGAGATCAAATATTTATGCATAAAGAAAATTATTTATATTTTATGAATGCTAATGGCGAATCTTGCGACAATGGATCCAAAAGTCTTCGAGAACAAAAATTAATTTCACAAATGCCTAATGATCAAATAGGAAAGCTTATACTTGTTAAAAAGAAAAATAAAACTCATTTTATTTTGATTTGCAAAAAAGAAATAAACGATAGAATAACAAAAGAAACATTGCATCAATTATCAATTTCACTTCACGAAACACTAATAATAATCCAATAAACGTAGCAAAAACAACAGAAATTACTGATTTTAAATGGAACACAATTTTTAATTATATTCGCAAGTCATTAATAGGATTTTCAATTAAGGTAATATCTGCCGAACTAGTGCAAATATCAGAAATCGGAAAAATCTATTATAGAAGAATCGCCTCAGTAGTTGGTGACCATAAGGGTAACCATATAAAACATACAATCGCATTAGACAAAACTTCTATTGGAATAATTTAAAATTCGACATACAAGATTACATTAACCATTACCTACAATGCCAAATAAAAACATTGATTCGTATTAAAACAAAATAACTGTCAATAACAGATTTCATATTCTGCATTCGAAAAGGTATCAATAGACATACATAGTCAGTCTATTACTAATAACAAAATTCTTATATATTAACTATTAATCCAAGATCATTTAACGAAATTCTCGCTCGCTGTTCCTTTAAAATCTTCTACAGCCATAAGCGTTGCTGACATAAGAACCTTCCTAGAATTTTTTATCTGTACATTTGGAGCTCCTAAAACAATACTAATGGACCAAGGCAGCAATTTTATGAGCAACATAATGAAAATATTTGCAAAAAAATTTGTAATTAAACAATTTAAAACGACCGCTTTCTACCCACAAGCTAATGGAGCTTTAGAACGGTCTTTTAGTTAATAGAATTTCTAAAACAGTTTATACAGACAGATTCACAGAATGGGATAAATTAGTACGATACACTTTTTCGTATAATACAAGCACGAGGGATCCATGAATTGGTATTTGATAAATTAGCTAGGCATCTAATGAAATCATTAACGAGATAGAAGAATTAAAAACATCTGACGCTTATTTAACACAATTCATAATGTATATACATAATATACAAAAATTAGCGCGAGAAAATATTATAGCTTCCAAAATAAAATCTAAGAGATATTACGAAAGATCAATCCTCAACATTTTGAACGACCAAGTTTTTTTATTATGTGAACCTAAGAAGGGCAAACTCAGTAATCAATACTCCGGGTCTCATACAATATTGGATATATTATCTAATGGTATAAAACTTATCGTAAAAGAAAAAACAAAAAATTGTTCATCCTAATAAATTAAAAGAGTCTCATATCATTTAGAAAGGGGTGAGATGAAAAAAGGATTTGAGTTGTACCGCGTAACAATCCAAATCTTTTTATATATATATATATATATATATATATATATATACATATATACATAAACAAATTGTATAAAAACATGCGCAATTAGTAATAAGTATTGTATATATTCATGAATTGTATCTTGTGAATAATTTTATGCATAGTTGTTATTCCTTTTTAAAGTGTATTTTTAGAAAAAAGCAAAAAAAAACTACTGTTATTTGTCGTGCTCATGTGGACTCTCTACATCCCTCAAGTTAACGAAATCGTCAGATATGATTGCGGATCAACACATTTAAATGTCACTTTATCTTTCCTAGATGTCGAAAGCAATATTCCACTAACTCAATCGCAAATCGAAAGATCATATATTCTTCAATTATCAAAATTCGAATTCATAGAAGTAATTCAATGCATGGTCTATTAATCGATTTATATATTATTGTGGCATGCATTCGCACCTCTTAACAGTAATGAACGCACAAACAGAATACATTCTAGAAATAACCGCAGATCAATGTAAGATGCATTTAACTGAAATATTTTCCATTGACAAATACATCAACAAATCCATCAAATACATATATGATTTGAGAGTAAACCAAACCACAATGCGATCAACTACTTTCACGGGATCTGCAAATTCAGATGGACGATATTCAGGTGCAATATTCTAATCCATGTGGCACTTAACCGTCATCATACAAAGAACAACGATCACTATACTAACTTCTTACCAAATTGCTATAAATCTGATTGCTATAAATCGGAAACAAACCAAATTCGCCTAAAATCAGGTACAATCTGTCTATATATTGACACCACTTGTATGGATATCGATGGAGGAAAACCTTATCAATGGACCATTGTAAATTTAATCACGTTCTCTACGAGAGATATGTTAATAAGTTCTTTGAACATCCACAAATCGTCTATTCCTTACAACGCAGGATGTAACATTTGCATTCACTAGAGCTGAAGAAGAGCTTGTATGTGGATGTACATTAATAAAAACAAAACATCCGAAACTATTAATTCTCGAAACCAAGAAGAGAGAATCTTTTGCTACAAAACATCGATTATCTGCTGAAAATCTAAACATATTTATCTATATTAATTCTAAAATCGTATATGTAGAGAAACATATACGATCTTAAATGAATCTTCCGATAGAGAAGTCCTAAATAACGCTGTAATCTGGAACAAGTTTTAAAAGACGCACTTAGCCTCGTTATTAATTAGACGAATTCGCATACCAGATTATGAAAGGACCTGGATATATAGCCATCATTTCTGGAGAAGTAGTGCATATTATCAAATGCACTCCAGTAGACATCAAAACACGTTAAAGAATATTATTCGGAATTTCCAGTTCAAAAAGGTAACGAAACATATTTTTTATCCCCACGCATATATTAATTAAAACAAGTACAAATCTCCTGTAATCGTATCTCCAATTCTTTTTAAATGATGGATGGTATCATATGACACCAACTCCTGAACACTCTTTACCTCCAACAATTATGAAACCTTTGACAAAATCTACATAGCACTATACAATCCTGGATCATTAGCAGCTAGCGGCAATGACATGGATCTTGAAAACCGACGGATCACATAATGTTCCCAGCTGAAAAGGGAGGAATACTAAATACTACTGGCACGAGAAATTAAAGGCGAACCAAGGAATCTCTCTTTCACATCTCTTAGATAAGAATTCAATTCAGAAAATTACAGAGAATATATGTAAAAAAGTCTGGGAAAATTTTATTTCCTTCGGCAACGCAAGTGCTGAAATAATCAAAATCTATTTCTGCATTAGAATCGCGAAACTGATTATAGACATTATAATACATGGATACGCTATACATACAATCTATGGCTGGTCATTACACCTGATCGGAGCTTTTTGGGATTCAGTTACAAATTTAATCATATATCTCTCCCGAAAACCTAAAAAGAAAGCATTTCAAGAAGAGGCAGCAGAAAAATTAACTATTTTAGAAGAGAATCCGCCCAAGAATATCACAAATCAAGAAGAAAACATCGAGATCTCTACTGAACAAAAGGATATTGTTAGAATATATCCACAGTTATAAATGTTTTTCTTACAATTAGCAACACTTTATATATGTATTTTTCTATTTATACATGAACATGCGCGACGCACATTAAGTGCATCACGCATGGCTTAAAGAAGAACGTGTTACATCCCTTTATATATGATAAAATTATCTTTTTCCTTATTATAAATATAATATCTTATAATATCTTATATAATTTATTTATAATATCTTATCTTTATCTTATCTCTAGTTTCATCTTGATTTTGATATTTTGTTTCTATTTTATTTTTATTTCAAAACTTTATCATCTATCTTTTATATATAATATTATAAAATTTTTTTCCCTTTTATAAGAGGGCATATTTAGATCCTTTATTTAAACATTTAAACCAACAGATAGTTCACGTTGTATATCCTTATGCATCACATAAATAAAACATATCTACAATCTTTCCTTTTCTTTTGAAGGCTGTTTATCTAAAATAATAATTAAACAATAGCATAACAATAGCATGCCTAACAATTAAGTAATATTATATATTAAGTAATATTTCAAAAAGAAATCCATTATTTTTCCATTCAATTTCATGCAAAAATAATGAATTTCTTTTTACTACACCTAATATTAAGTAGTATTTCATATTAAGATCTTCCCGAATGCAAGGATGAATATCTTTATTTTTTTCCTTTCTTTTCTTTTTTTCTTTTCTTTTTCTCCATAAAATTAAAACCAATTTAAAATTTAAAATATATCATTACTTCGTCTCGCATAAGGATATTAATTAAGAAAATCGAATTTTTATTCTTAACATAAAACCTAGATTCGTAGTATCGAGAGTAGGGCTTATGTGGAGTCTTGCTGTTCTTATCTTAAGAAAACAAGTGCGAGTATAGGCCCTATCAAATTTTGAAGAGTTTATTGGTTTTGGGAAGACATCCCCACACTCATTGCCAGATATAAATAATATAAAAGAATTGCAAAAAGTAGTCAGTCAATAAAAAAATATAATAATCTCAGAATTAGAATCCGTTATGACAGTCGCCTTCGCAAGGATAAGGAATAGGAACTATATTCGCATTCTTCTCTATAAGTTATCTCATGTTTTATTTTACTATTTTTTTCTTTTAAAAATTTAATAAATGACAGTATTAATTTTTATTGGAATAATTTCAATTTCATTTAAAGTCGGTCCGCGTAAGCTCCCATATAATCTTCTTAATAATTCTAATCCTTGCAAAGTCAGAATAATAATCGTAATCCTTGCGAAGTCAGAATCCTTTCTCCTACAAATTATTATCCATTCTTTCCTTGTGATTATTTTCATCACACAACCTGATCTCCAATCCCCGGATAAATTGCTTAAATGCATTGACCTAAAAAACCTCAATTTCTATTACATCGATACGTAAAAATATACAACTTCATAAATGTTTGTTAAAGAAAAATATATATACGAATCTTCATAATTTTTGTAATTTGCAAAAATTATGAAAATTAACCCACACACAAACGACTCACCATGCAATAAAAGAAAATTGTATATGTATTAAGAGTTAAACGTTTAATTTAAAGATATCTGATTAAAAGTAATACAAAAAATAAATTTATTTAAGTATAAAAAAAAATTACAAAAAATGCAATATATATTATATGACAGCATCTATTTCATTCATGAAAATAACACAATGTTTACTATATATTTTCTATTCTTCTAATAAAAAATAGAATTTTCACATCATTTTTACATTTACCAAAAAAATCTGCATATAATACTCTATTAGTGTTAAAAAAAAAGTAATGAAAATGTAACGATTCATAATATTTTGAGAAACGATAACGGTAACGAGTTAATTTTGCAAATCAATAACGAGTAACGAAAACGAATTATTTTTTTAGGAAAAAGAACGGTAACGATAATGAGTTATTTAATCCCATTTTTGCCGCGGCGGAAGTAGTATCACATCATTTTTAAAAGTTTTGCAAGGTAAGACCGATTTAAAAACATTATAACATAGAATTTTTGGTTAATGCGACAACTTTCGCCGCGCGGCAAGCGCTGCTGCGTTCTATGTGCAGAAGTCATTAATCCACTATGCGAAAGATGAAACAACCGGATTTTATTGATTAAAGTTACTAGATTAAAGTATCGCAAACTCGTATCCATTTTGACGCGAAACGCGGCCATTTCAAATTTATGCACTTGTATAAACAATTGATGATGACAGAGAAAAATATCAGCGCTCCTTGTCTCAAATCCTATATACACAGAGGGTCAACGCGATGCTGCAAACGCTTTCAAGTGTCTTTTAACTGATTAGTTTGTAAAATTCTTTCTTCTAATTGATCAAATGCTTCAACATTCATAACGAGACTTTGACCACAATTAAAGAAACCTGAAAGAACATGACGACCCAAAATCTGTAACCACAAAATGCTGTGCATTAGTGCCCTCTGACAAAGTAGATGTAAACTACATAGCAATGTCCACTTTTTTTAAGATATATCACTTTCCTTTTCATTTATCATCATCTCCAGCCTTGAAAAATGGACAATGTATCCTAAAAAAAGTGAACGTTGCTATGTAGTTTACATCTACTTTGTCAGAAGGCAGTAGTGCGCGGCAGCATTTTGCGGTTACAGATTTTGGGCCGTCATGTCCTCTCTCAGATTTCTCTCTGATATACGTGTCTTTTCAAGAATAGTATCTTCAAACAAGATGAAAATTAAAAATGAGCAAATTTTTTAGATGTTGGCCAATGAAATTATCAATATTCTAGTAAGCTATTCTAGTTTGCTTTACTTTTGTAATTTTCACCTCGTTTCAAGATACAGAATCAATCTCCTGATCTCTCCTCCGCAGTGATGCCAATTTAGCGATTTTCCAGCTAGATCTAGCATTTTTTAAGTTATCTAGCTGTAAGAAAAAATGCAGATAGCAGTAATTCTGATTATCCGGGATTTAATTTTTTTTAGCGTTTTCTGACGTTTTTTTTTTAAAGCTCAGATACTTATTTTTATATATAACGATTTCTAATTTATATTTTGCGAACATGGTGCATGGAAGTATGCCATTTTTAGATACGTATGTATGAGATGAACAATGACTGAAGTAATTCGATCGAAGTATCGTTTTTGTTCCACGATACCGTTCTTACAGTTTGCATGATAGATCATACTAATTTTACATGAAGGATGCTTCATTTTTAGCTGTGTTCAGATTTTTTTTGAGTGCCTTTTTTTGGGCACTTAGGTGGAATATTCAGATTTCTACTCTATCCATCTAGGAGGATGGAAAAATCACTCGGTTTCTTGCCAGCCAGGTGGAATGAGTGGTAATGGCACATCAAAAATCTTTTGTGCTATCTCAGAGTTCAACATGTATCTATACGAAAATTTAAATTTCAGGTTATGCTTATATTATAAACAGTATAAATCATAACTCAAAGGAAGCCAAGTATTTAATCATCTTTAAATTTTACAGTCGAGACTTAAGATATTGATAAAATATTTATATCTTATATCTTTTATCATTATTATATATATTTTAGTTATATATATCATATTAATTATATATATAATTTATATTAAATCTGATATATTTATGTTATTATTTGCTGTAACCAATGCATGTAGAACACTCTTAGAGTGCGTTTAGATTCCCAAATCATTCCGGTACTTTTTGTTAAGCTCCGTCCACTCATCCAGTTATCCAGCGATCATCCCGGTAAGGAATCTAAACATAATCCTTCATAGCAATTTTAATGACAATTTACTCTTTCTGTCTTTCTGTCTTTCTGTCAGAACAATGTCAAAGAATAATGTCTCTATTTTTAAGTTATGTGTTCAATTTTGTGTGTGTGTATAAGCGAAAGAGGAGTTTTGTAATTCGAACGCCGCCTATCGAGCACCATCAATACCAATTCAGAAACCTGATTTTTACCACACTTTTCAAAACCTAGTTCGGCCTCTTATTCTCTATACTCCATGGATACGACACTGCTACAAGAAAATCGAGAAAATTTTAAAGTCAGCCATAGACTATAAATAGACTTAAGGCAGCACCACACTATAAGGATATACAGTAGGGATATACAAGCAGCGTCGGCATCTTTGATCTTTTCAGACGAGTTTTCAAAGTCCGCCATGTTTTTGGTGATCAAATACCGTATCAATAGTAGTTAGGAATCACCGTCTATATCCAACAAAAAAAGAAGATAAAAAATCTTAACTTTTCATAATCTCCTTCCAAATCGGTGATCAGTCAGATACATTCACGCACAGTCACGTTGCTTCATAAAATTAATTAATTAATTATTATTGCTAACAGCAGACGTGTCAGATATACAGGAGACATAATAGTGTCTTGTTGCTAAGCAACCGCAGCAATATGTCATGGCGCGATTACAGTAATGGAAAAACTATGGATTCTCTGCTTTGATTGGGATTGATGTCAAAAATATGGTCGCTAATGATACGTAAGCAAATATGCGCGGCTGAATAAAAAACAAGGTCTTGTCCCTACTGTATATCTTTATACTGCCTTAGATTAAGGCAACAGTCGCCATTCTATTTTTTCTGCTATGTTTCAACCTGTATTTCCGTGCTGGAAACTTTGTAGGAACCCTATTTTTAACAAAGTAATTAGCACCAAAAAACCATTTAATTTTCGTGCTAGTATTTTTAATTCCTGACGACCTTATGCTGCTAATTTGATTAACATAGGCCTGTTTTTTTTAGCTAAACTTTTGCACCAGTTCATCTTTTTTCCTCCTCTTTCTTCCTGGAGAGAAAAGGAAGAAAGATGAACTGGTGCAAAAATTCCAACCAAAAAGAATAAGTTTCATGGCAATAGTACTTAATCTTTAATCGGAATTAATCAATCATGAAAGTGTTTTAGAGTTACGTGAGTTTCTCTCTCTCTCTCTCTCTCTCTCTCTCTCTCTCTCTTTCTTTCTGTCTCTCTGTGTATGTGTACCATTCTTTTTCCACTCATCTTATATAAATGCGTGCATAAAAATGATTACATATATAAATATATCTGACGGTTTTTTGGCGATATTTCAAATAGAATTTAGCGGGTAATTTTTTCAACAGTTGACATCACTGCTCCTCCGAGATGATAGAGACTTCCGTCCTGCCCCATGACACTAGTGATTTCTTTATTGTGCCAATGAGTGTGTTCCGATATATTCACTGCCAGTTCTGAAAATCTATAACGCACCTAATATATACTGTATAATTTCAGCAGTGAATATCGGGAAGCATCCTATATCTGTTAGTAAATTTCTTACGTTTGTATATACGTACTTTATTTGATAAAATAAAGCTGTCAACTATACGTAATATTACGTAATATTACGTAAATATTTTTTAATTGTAATTAGTTTATTTACCAAAAATATGTATGAATGCTTAATTTATGTACTATTTAGTTTAATATGAGTTTATTGTAGAAGTTTAGTGCATGAAAATGCACGAAGGGACATATAACTTGTAAACACAGTTTAGAAGATAAATCATCAACTATCATGCTTGAAATTGTGTACTGTGTGCACAGCCATTTTGATACGACATTTCTGAAATCAATTGCAGTATTTTAGAAATCTAGTGATTTTATTATTGATGTAATTATTACAGTGCAGGAATAAGGGTGTTATTTCATGTGTGCGTTTTTGTCATACGACAAATATGTACAGAACAGAAAGGACCTCGACTCTCTTTATAGCCAATCGCAATAGGCTTTGCGAAAAATCTGTCGTATGACAAAAACGCACAAATGAATATCACTCTAAATATATTTGTAAATTGCAAACGATGATATTTATTTATTGAAGAGCAACCATGCTGTCAACATGATTACAAAAATATGTCCACCCTATTTTATCCCTTTTTTTTTAAGCCTTATGTCTACGATGCTAGAAATTAGTCCGAGATCTCGGGTGAAGAAAGAATTGATCAATCGCAATGAACATGTGATTAAATTGTTTAAATGTGATTTATTATTTTTTTCTCTGTCCGAAATCTCGAACCAATTTTTAGCATCGTGAACATCGGGCTTTAGTCATTTCATGTCTTTGGTGAGTTGAGTCTTTTAGTGAATTTTGAAGCAGGGATTTAGTGAAATTATTTTTTGACCCATGGCAACACTGGGCAGAAGCCAAAAAATAAGAAAAATGGCTGAATTATATATATATATAAAAATGGCTATATATATATATATATATATATATATATATATATATATACACTGAAATAAGCATAGAGGAAAATGTGGCCATGAATTGTTCAGCCGCCATTTTAGTTGAAACGATATTTGAGCGAATCAGAAGCGTTCACGCGCGCATTGCGATCGACGTACTGTCAATGTATGGAAATCTATATGGACGTGAATGGTATGTAAACATAACGTCACTTCAATTTTATTAGTACATTCAATAAAATTAATAACTCTTTTCATATTCTACCCTTTTCATATCGTTAACACATGTGCAGGAATTGATATATTTAATACAAAAATTCTTACCTATGAAATGAAATGCCCTTTTTATTTTTCTGCCCACATCCAGATACACAGCATTTCATATTGATGCTTTGTACATTTTACAGTCACGCGATTTTATAATTTTTTAAAGTAATCTTTCAAATATAATCTTACTCACGATGATCTTGCTGCGTCTCACTAAAGAACACAAACGTAAGTGCGTATAAGCTCTTAAAAATTTCTGATTTATTCTTATATTGATCAAATTAAAATGCTAATCAATTGGTGCCACAATTTTCTATGCTTCATGTTCATTCTAGTGTATATATATTAGGTGTACAAAAAAGTTCTGAG
>Ga0157363_1006371_pt1 | contig 11079 bp, 8 predicted proteins | sample AttsexASBM1_FD_111477 | JGI IMG/M metagenome (GOLD analysis project Ga0157363, IMG submission 111477) | Fungus gardens microbial communities from leaf cutter ant in Ribeirão Preto, State of São Paulo, Brazil - Atta sexdens ASBM1 | ecosystem: Host-associated > Fungi > Mycelium > Unclassified ...
AATATATCAAATTTACCGGCGGATGTAGCACTATAGTAACTATTAGATGCTTGTACATTTGGACCAGGTCTTTGCACTAATTGCGAATTGCTCATGTAACTACCACTTACGCCGAGCACTTGATTTGGATCATATGGAATATAAGCCAACTAAAAAAAAGGTTTAGTCAATAAATTATTGGATTTATAAGCATCAAAATACTTATAACATAAAATCATACTTGATTGGGTTGAGGAGCAGACGGGGTCTGGAAATGCGGAGCTTTAGTTCCAATTGCTCCAATAGGTTGAGACGACGGTTTGACACTCGCCGACATTAGAGAATTTGACGATGAACTGATGAGTACCGTATTGGGATTATTACTGAGCTGCTGATTCTGTCCAAATGGTGGAGCAGCTGCCGCGGTCTATTGAGAGAAACAAAAAATTAAACTAGTCCCATTATAAATATATAAGGTAGAATAATAACATACATTACATTGTAATATACTGTAAATAATTTCGAGGTTTATGTAAGAGGCATTAAAAAACAACTAAAATTTACGTACAAGACGGTATTGGGACAAATTGTTTTGGTACATTTCTGGCGTAGGAGCATTTGGCGCATGAGGTGGTGGCGGTGGTGGTTGCTGCAAATACACATTTTGTTGGCTGAATGAGCTCTGAAGGGACGGAGCGTATGGCGCGTACTGCGTAAACGGTGATCGGCTCTGATCTAATTGGAATGCTCCGTATAAACCACCCGCTTGTGCTGGCAATTGTCCTGAGCCTGTATTGAATAATACCGCTGGCGGTGATGGTATGGCTGACATACCACCGTATTGTGCTGCCTGTGAACCAGGATACTGCGGGAATTCCTAAAGACAAGAAGAAGAATCCCTCTTAATATTCAGTCCTTTGCATTAATTTTTGAAATAATAAATGATAAGAATGCAACACACCTGATAATTAATATGCGAGGGTTGCCCTGTAGAATTGAACGGAGGTGGACTTAAAGGACCTTGGAGACTAACAGGAGGATGGCCGATGGGGCTTTGACCAGCTCCAATTGGACTTGGCCCAGGTACGGTAGATCCTGGTTGTGTACCACTGCTCCCTGAAGACTGTTGCTGCGGCTTCACCTGCGGGGGAACCAGCTGCGCATCAGGCAAAGAGTCAGCGTCTTCCCACAAGGGACATTGTGTTTCAATATTTAATTGTTATACATATCATGTCAACAGGACATTCTCAACAAGCATCAGTTTCAAAATGAAAGTCATTTTCAAATCTGTTTTGAAAATCTGGTGAAAATGAATAGGTTTATTACATCGTAGTAACACATACCTTACTTTGTAATCAATAATAGCAAGAAAGGCCATAATAATGACAATGCATAATAATGACAATGGATATTACAGTAAATACAGTAACACTAACATAATGATAATGATAAGAATAAAAATAAAGATGATTTCTGTTAAATCAATATTGATTATTGACAAGTGGCTGACTGAGTATCCTTTGGCCGAAAATATTAGCCACTTATTTCTCTCATTTTCACCACACTTACTAGACAGAATTTTTCAAACACAAAAAAAAGAAAAATATTAAAAAAGTAATTATAATTATGACAATAACAATCCAAACAAAAGACATTTGAGTAATTTTAGTGACATGACAATTCCATTGCATGCACAATAACATGACATAATATAAAGAAATATTCGCGAAATGATTTCTCACCTTGCATACGTTCGTAGATGTTGTGATTTCATTTTTTATATTGCTCTGGTTGTATTGTTGATGGGGGCTGTAACTGTCGTCGACGTCGCCGCTTTCAAATGCCTGCGGGAAGCTAGTCGCACTGCTGACAACACTGGTACCATCTTCGTGTTCGACTACAGTTGGCATCGGTGGTGCATTCTCCCAAACTTTCTTCACGGACGCGATTTTTAGATTGAGTTCTGCAGTTGAAGGCGATATCGTACTTTGGCCACCAGTCATGTGTATGGAACGTGCCATGCCCAAACTCTTGCTCTTATCATCCAATTGTGAAAGCTCAGACTCAAAGTTGAAGTCCAATTTCATATCGGCATTGTCTTCGTTTTTATTGAATGATAAAGACATTTGAATGGGTTCCTGATTCTTGTCCTTGATCAAGTCGTTCGGTTTATTGGAAAATGCAACGGAGATAGCTGGTTGTTGATGCTGCTGGACTTGATTTCCTTCTTCTTCTATTTCTGCACGTTTCTCGGCTCGCTGTTGCGTCTTGATATGATTTGAAAACTTGGATTTTACTGCCAGATCCGCAGGTCCGGATGTCTTAGTCGTTTTTGAATAATTTGTATTCTCGAAGATTAAAGTCTGTACGGGAGGTGAAGATACATCGGACACATTCTTTTCTGTTAAAGGCTCCTTCAAATTCTTTCCCGTCTTCTCTCCACTTGGTGAATTTCGTTGACTGCTGTGTCCAGAATTAGCCTCATTACCTTCGTGGCTGTGATCATTTTGAGCTGTTAAAGACATCAACTGAATATCTGTAGGAACCGCAGATGGAGAATTCGAGCGCAATTGACTTGTGAAAGGTTTGTCCCAAGCATTGACCGTTGGTGGAGGAGCAGGACTGTTAGAAGAGTCTTTAATATAGTTATTACCAGAACTATTCAACTTTGTCATATCGCTCGCATCGGTTGCGCATAACTGCTGTTGCTGTTGCTTCACTAGACGTTGGAATCGCGGCGCAAGTCTTGGATTCCGAGAATTTCGATTGTCGTACTGCTTCTGCGGTATATTTGCCGGCTGCGGAATATTCTGGCTAAGTAGAGGCGGTATATTTTGTACCTGCTGCAGAACTTGCTGCGATCCATTTGACTTCGATTTTGAACGATCACGTTCACGCTCCTTCTCTTTGTCTCTTTTTACAGGCTTCACTTCTTCCTTCTGATTATGTCTGGACTCCTTCACGTTCTTCTTCGAACGCACTTCTTGGAAACCGTCAGCATCCACTTTATCTTCCGCTGCAACACTTGTAGCGTCCTCGGTACAGCTATTCGTTTCAATTTCCGAATCCACCAACTTCTTATCTTTCGTTTGAGACTTCTTATTAAGATCGTTCAGCGCCTGATTTACCAAATTTGGATCACTCAGCTTAATTTCATCTATTCGATTAACCATACTATCTTTGTTATTCGGTTTATTTGCAATCGCGCCACTGTTAGTCGAACTTTGACTCCTAGACCTTCCTCCATTCTGTATTTGCGTATTTTGCATCAGAGGCGGTATACCATCAGCGTGATTCTTCTGAGCGCTAAATCCGACATTCTGCAAATTTCGCTTCTCCGCTCCTGGGGCTCGCGATGTCGGATTGGAAGACTTGGGATTTTTCTCTCGTTGCTCTCTAGCATTTGCCAACTGTTCGCTTCTACGGGAATGCACATTCGCGCCGATAGCATTTTGGCTCGCAGATTGAATGGATCGTCCACCAAAATGCTTGTTGCGATTATTACGAGACTCTTTGTGATCATCTATATGCTCCTCGCTATTCTCCGAAGTGGTTTCCCAATCTTCGTTGCCTACGTCCGACTGCGGCTGCTTTGATACAGTGCCACTGCTACCGCGCGAACGAGCTTCGCGATTATCTCTTCCCTGAAACACGATAATGCATTGTCATTAAAAGAGATTCTAAATCTTTTATACAAGGTTGAAGATTATGAATAAAATAGTATGAGATGATTACTCCTTTTGAAACTTATATTTCAAAAAGAGTGATAATAAAAGTATTTAATATTAATTTCGAATCTTTTGATTTGCTAATGTTTTGTTCTTTGAAATTTTTTATTTCTTTAAATTAACAGAGAATGGAAATAAAATATATATTAACAAAAGAACATTCTATATATTTGTATAGTATAAAAAAAATGTAATTATATGTACGTACCCTTCTGCTTCCACTACGAGTCCTCTTAGAACGTGATTCCTCCTTTCGCATTTGCGCTTTTTGGGTCGGGACGTTGGTAACTTGATTCGCGTGATTCGCTTCTTGCTTGTTACCAGACTGTTGAGCTTGTTGACTTGGAGACTTATTACGTCTACCTGTGATACCTGCTGTAAGTGCCTGTTGCTTCGCGATTATCTTGTCATCGGTAGACTCAACTGGTGCAGATTGTGAGAGACCCGTCTCTTTCTCTGAAGTTGGGGTCGGTGGATTTTGCCGTCCGGCAGTTTGTTGTTGATGTTTCTCGTCCGCATTACGCTCCGATGAGAACGGACTCTTACTGGACGGCGGTCCGTAGCCTTCCATACGACTACCCGTGGCCGTATTCCGGATACGGAAACCGCCTCTGCCGCGTCGAGATGGTTCGCCTGACGGTGCGAAAGCCTCGTGACTAGGCTTACCGTCATACGTTCTTTTCTCGCTGCGTGTCTGAGAATACTCCGTGCCTCGCTTGTCGTCCCGTCTTGATACCTCGCGATTGCGTTCCTCCTTCTCAACCTTCTGAGACGGTTTCGGAGAACGAGCCGATCGCTTATCCTCTTTTCCAGACTCGGTGGAGCCGGATATCTCGTCAGCGCTGTTTTCAGAATCGGTGTGTCCATACGAACCACTCTTAGCAGACATCCCGGCTTTACCTGCAGGTCGTGGTCCGCCTCTTCGCCCTCTAGATTCTGGGCCACGCCAACCGCGAGTATAAACGCTGAAAGTTCCTCCCCACTGACGTCCACCTCGGGATTCCCGAATTCTAGAACTGGAGCCACTGCTACTCGTTCTATTGCGTGTATTCTTTTCTCTCTTTTCGTCTTTAGCTTGCTCTTTGGCATCCTCGGTAACAGTTTCTTCCCTCTTTTCCAAAGCAGGCTTATCCAATGTTGTCTGTTTAATTTCATCAGTCTCCTTGCCATCTTTAGCAGTTTCTGTCAGTTTCTCCTCTTCCTTTTCGAATGTCGGTGATATCGCATCAGCCCATGCCTTCGGCGAATTATCACCCCTCTCAATCTGTCTGCTTTCCGGAGTACGGTCTGTTTTTCTATTCCATACATCCGTATCCTTTTTCGTCTCAGTGGAAATTTCCTTCGGCTGTTCCTTTTTCTCTTGAAGATCAGAACTACCTCTCTTCAATTGAGTCAAACTGCGTTTCTCGTTCTTCAATTCATCTGCTTCGATCTTCTCTTTAGTAACTGGACCTGGCGGTTGCCTTCTATCTCTTTCCCTTTCCCTAGTTTCTTCATGATACAAATCTCGTTTCTTCTCTTCGTAATCTGACACTTCGTTCACCCAGGAACTGCAATCCCGTAATTTATGCAGTTCGTCATCGCGCAAAGACGTTTTCGATTCTCTGGAGGTGCGACTGTCACGCGAGTCCGGTCTCTGCGGACGTTCATTACGCTCTTCCTTCGGTGCATCGCGACGACTTTCGAGTTGTCTGTCTTGTACCACGTTGCGTTCTTCACGCCACTCTGGATTCTCAGAGCGTTCCCTTTGTTCGCGTTCTCGCTCATCAAAAGAATCCTATATAATAAAAAATATGTATAAAATAAGCAAATTAATATAAGTATTGATTAAATATGTGTCATAAAAATTGATTTCGTTTCATATTTTTACCTTCGAATAATTATCGTAATCCTTCTTGTCTTTGTCGCGCACATCTCTCACGTCTCGAGCATCACGACTGGTAGGACGAGAATCTTTGACATCGCGACCGTCTCGAGTGTCACGCGTATCACGACTGTCGCGGGTATCTCTTGCATCCAGATTCTCCTTTGCATCTCGTTCTTTATCATCAAAATGTCTTTCACGTTCCCAAGAATCACGAGGATGTCTGTCATCGTATTCATAGTCTCTGAAATTACGGCTGTATTCGTCGTAATAGCCACCTGGCTTGCGGCTATCGTAGGACCGATGCGAAGAATGTCGATAGCGATCGTCTCTCGACGGTGGTGCATTACCGCGATGATCTCGAGACGGGGGTCGTTCATCATCCAATGGTGCCGAAGCATCCGAATCGGTTCTATTACGACGTTGTGATGGCATGGTGATGGATTGCTTCATACCACTATCTACTAATACAAGTTTCATTTAATAATTATAATGCATTTTTTAATTTTAAAAATAAATAACGAAAAAATAAGTCTTAAAATAATGTATGGAAATATTATGTTAAAGATTATTTTAGCCAAGTTAAGAATTCGCATTTTATACTTTCATTCATTAATTATAAAAATTTTTACATCTATTAACTTTATTTCATCGTGCTGTAAGTGAAAACAAAATAGTAAAGACTTTTAATAATTATTTTCATTAAGATATATAAGAAATTAAATTTTAATACAGAAGTGATCCATAAAAACTTACTCAGTGAATTATAATTATGAAGCCATCTACTGGGATCGTATTGTTGGGAAAACGGAACAGACTGGGAAGCAGGTCTTTCTGCATTCGGTGAAATTCGGTTGAAATTCGCACTACTTCTCTCTGCCTGCTGCTTTTGAAATCTAGGCGGTAAATTATTCTGAAAGTGTCGAGAGAACGCCGGTTGCTCACGATCTCTTGAGTCTCTCTGATCACGATCGCGATCACGTTCTCTTTCACGTTCGCTACGCACTGTGTCCTGTTGTCGTAAGAAATTCTGTCGATCGCTCTGACGAAAGTCCGTCAATCCTTGATCTCTACCTTCTCTTAGATTGTCGCGAGACTCACGTACAGATGTGATGATTTTCTCATCTTTCCCTTCAGATGAAGTGCGGGACCGTTCTCTACTCTCTCGCTCTCTATTCTCCTTCTCCCTCTCCCATTCGGGTATAGGAAGAGGTACAGGCGGAATGCTGATCAAACTTTTAGACTCGCCAGATTGTGCACGTTCCTCATCCTTATGCTTCGCTTGTTTCTCTTTCAGCTTTTGTTCTAAATCCTGTAATTTCTTAGCTGCTGCTTGCTTCGTCGATTCTTGGAAACGTTTTTCCTCTTCTTCTTTGCGTAATCGTGCACGTTCGACAACAGACGCTACCTCAACTTTGATTCTACGTCGTTCATTCCATGTCTCGTCGTCTTCAACACCTGTTTATAGTAAAAAGCATGACTGAAATTAATATACTTTTTATTTTAATATTTTAATTATTTACCTCTCAAAGCATGTACAGAATGCAATTGTGACTGACTGGCATAGCCACCACTTGCGCCATTCGACCCACGATAATCACGATTCATAGGTTGAGTCCAAGGACGATGCGGCGGATCACGAAGTTCCTTCGAATCACGATTATCTCGAGTTTTCTCCTTTTCCTCTGTAACATTGTCGTCGCCCTTTTTCTCCTTGATATCTTTTTTCTCATCATTTTTCGATGGTTCTGATTCAGCTTCATCGTCGCTAAAGGCCAATTTTTGGTTATAATCAATATCATCGTGCGCAGCCCATCCTGCGTCACGGGAAATATCATCCATACGAGTAAGATCTTCTTCTTTAATGATGGGTCTAGTCAAAATTTCTTCCTCACCCATACGCTCACGTTGAGGAGGTGGAAATCGATCCAAAGGATGATTAAATCTAGGTCGGGGACTGTTGGATCCAGAATTTGATGAAAATTGTGAAGAAAATCCACCAGGAAAATTTGATCTATACATCTAAAAAGACCACATATTACATTTAATTACGCAAGTTAAAAAAAAACCTATGATAAGACTTTCGAAATTATGATAATGAACTTACAAATGGCGGGATAAGACCCCGATAATGATGCAGGTTTGGCCCAATCTGATGAGAACCGGAAGAAGGCGCAGAACCTTGATTATTTACGGAATTATGCTGGCCTGCCGGGCCCGCGACCATGTTGGGCGATTGGCCCAAGTTCTGCCGCCCTCCACCGGGTCCCTCCTGGGTGTGTCCTCCTGAAACAGGTATATTTAAAGGGAGGCCCTGGCCCGCCGGAGTATTCCCATTTCCGGGACCAGCTGATGTTACTGGCACTGCGCCACTTGCCGTACGACTTCCGCCTTGAATCCAACTTCCTTCGGCTAGAAAGGTTCAGTAGTAAATGAATAATTTGTATACTTTTAAATCAGACGATTTTACAATAAGGTAAAGGAAACTTACTCTGTGGACGCAGGCTTGGCCCTGGACCATATTGCGCATTTAACTCTCGATTCGATGGCTGTTGATTTCCCAGTACCCCACCTACATAATTTATTTATTATATTAGAAGTAAAAATAAATAAATAATACATTGTATTCCGATGTCTCTAGTACAAAACATATTTAACTAACGAAAAAAAAGATAAATATTTAGTGAGATAAGATAAACAAGATACATGCTCACACGTGATTATTTCATAAATTGTGCATAAAACTTTCCCACGTATATATAACAACATGCTTTATAGAGATAATATCGTGATATAACAAAGAACTGAATAATACAAATAAAGCACAGAAGATAAAGTGCTAGATTATTCAGAAAATAAATTAATATCTAATTTCTTCTAAAATGAAAATAAACCACACGAGTTGATAAAACATGTAATTTCATCTTATATTATATAAAGTATATAATTATTTTAATTACAATATATATAGACACAAATAGTCATTAGAATTGTTTTATATATTATGCTTTATATACATATTATTTCTTATAAAATAATCAAAATATTTAAATTTATATATTTCTTTGCATATATTGTAATATCAAAATAACTAGAAATTTATAATTATTCTGTGACACATAGAATGATTTTATATCATGAATGTATTTAAGATCGATTCAAACAACAATAAAAAATTTCAAATTTTATCTTTATGTTAAATACATTCTCTCATATAAATCTTATTAAATTATAATAATCTTGTTACAATCATACGTATTTAACGATGTCTGGTATAGTGTAAATGTACGTTTAAATCATTTGTTCTATATATAAACGCATATATAAACTTATTTACAAGAGAAGTATTAAGTAATATGAGTAATATATATTTTGCATAATAGAATGTCATAGTATAATGCATGGTGCACTCTTGAAAATATGAAGAAATTGGAGTTAAATAATTCAAATTATTGAGAAAGATTCACTGAATTAAAAGGGCAAGGAGTACATGTTTCTTAACATTATGTACCAATCTCGATTCTATATACATATTTTATATACATATTATATTTTTCTAAATTTGATTATAAAAATAGTAAAATGTAAAAAATGATGTGCGAGATTCGGTACATATTGTAGTGTCATCTAATTTTCTACTTAACGTACATAATGATGCAGATCAACATTTAGAGTCAAGTCAATCCTTTATACTATTATTTACATTATAACATAATCAATGTATATATATATATATATATATATATATATATATATATATGAATATTTTTTTATCAATATAAATCTTTACTACTGATAATGTCAAGTATATTGACTACTCCACAAAGAAAATTATTCATGAATCTTGATAATAAATCAAGAAATTTCTCAAAATTTTTATTTTTAAAATATATAAATATTTTCTCGTATAAATATAAATATTTTCTTCGTATAAATATATGTATATATATAGCTATATAATGCAAAACATAATTTTCAAATTTCTTTCGTGGAACAGTACACAATACAGGAATCGTGCCTACAATGAATATAAAATTTAAAATGTAACAACTTGTTTATATTTAATAAATACACATTAATCATATAATGAAATATCATTATTTTATCGAATTTAAAAAAAATTATATTGTACAATTAATTGCAGTTGAGATTAAAAATATATTTAACTTTTAAATAAATATTTATTTAACCTTTAAATAAATTTTTTAATGATTAATTTTTCTAATAAATATATAATAAATGTATAATAATAATATTAATATATATAGTATTTCTAAAAAAGATCTAATAATAGCAGTTTATAATTTCGAAATTATTAAAATTTATTAAAATTTCCTTAAAATGAATCAATAGAAGAAAAATATTAATGACGAGATAAAAATCTTTAATTTTGACTATCATTATAATCATCATTAAATATTTCAAAATCAGATTGTTTTCATTATTTTAAAACATGTTTTATCATCACTAATATCTTTTAAAAAATATGCAAATGGAAAGTCTTCATAAAACATCCAATGTGTAAATAAATTACTACTTCTTAAAGCATAGTTTACTAGACCCATTATTGGCCTTTTTTCATAGAGACAAGAATGCACATGCAGCACATTCTTGTCCATCTGCTGCAGTTTTAATTGCTAACAGAATTATTTACATCAATCTATGCAGCTTCCATCTTACTCATAATCGAGTAAATTTAATGAATCGAAATGCAATAAAAAGCCATCATGGGAAGAAGCACAGAGAGCACTACTGGTAAAGAGATAAAAATCTTGAATCTAGCAGCAACAGACAAGCAGTACCCCACCTGAGTGGTTGTGGGAATACGGCTGTTGCTGTAGTAACGATTGATGGACTGCGACTGAGATTGCATTGGATGTTGTTGAGGACTGTTGAGTCTGGCTCTGAGTGGAGACGGAGGCGGACGGCTGTCCACTGAGACTGGGAAACTCGTGTTGGAACTGCGGGGACTGGTGGGCGAGGAAACTCAGTCCAAGGGCACCTCTTCCCCCTTTCGCGCCCCCCACGAGCCCCGCGTAACCAACCACTGCTGCCACAATGGGCGTACCTATCAATTAATTGCACCACCCAAACGACACCACTCCGCTCATACTTTACTCATGCCCAACGTCCAGAAATGGATGTTAAAAGAATATAAGTGTCGTAAATACTAACTGAATAAGAAACGATTACTGTTAGCCTATATCATTATCTCAGTGTTTGTAAAGTCCTTTACCAATCCAACTCTGGACATCTGTCTAACGTTTTATGATATAATTACGTGCGTTTATATTTCAATAGATTGTTTTAAATAAATACTATGTGCAATATCATTACAGTAATATTATATTGCACAATTGTACATTAATAAATTCATACTATATTGTGTAAATAATACAATGTATCAATTATATTAACTCTCAACCTATTTAATGCTATTGATCAGCATATGAAAATAATAATTTATACATAATTATATATCTATATATATATATATATATATATATA
>Ga0157363_1006372_pt1 | contig 11079 bp, 6 predicted proteins | sample AttsexASBM1_FD_111477 | JGI IMG/M metagenome (GOLD analysis project Ga0157363, IMG submission 111477) | Fungus gardens microbial communities from leaf cutter ant in Ribeirão Preto, State of São Paulo, Brazil - Atta sexdens ASBM1 | ecosystem: Host-associated > Fungi > Mycelium > Unclassified ...
AGTATAGTACCGAACTTTAGTCTGTCTGTTACAATAAATTAGTGTCAAACGGCGGCAATTGTAAAATGGATGCAATTGGTACCAATTGGACAAGTCAACAAACGTTCACGTTTGTGACGCAAATTATATTTCGATACTTCAGAGGAGCGTCAAACGGCTATATTTACATATCATGATCGATTAGTTCCGATTTGTGCAAAGTGACAATTAATTAAAAATTGGATAAAATTTATTGAGTTATTTCTTGACGTTACATTCTTTCTGTTAAAAGAATTAAATTGTAATATTCTTCTTTTACAGATGGCAAGATTGTGGCCGATGGTTCACGTCCCTGGAGCAACTTGCAGGACATGTTGGGAGATTGCACGCGGCGCCTGGTCCGCGGGGTCTGTTTTATTGTGGATGGGAAGGATGCGCAAGAGGCGAGCGTGGGTTTAACGCGAGGTAAAATTTTTCCGGATGTAATATTATGCGCGCGTAAGACAGCAATCACTTTTGCATTCTTGATGAACCCTGTATTTCTCTCGTGCAGGTACAAGATGCTGGTCCATGTACGAACACACACGAATGAGAAGCCGCATCATTGCTTCCAGTGCGACAAGAGTTTCAGCAGAGCAGAGAACCTGAAAATTCATGCACGTTCTCACACTGGCGAACGTCCTTACGTCTGTCCTGTTGAGGGTTGCAACAAAGCTTACTCGAATTCCTCAGATAGATTCAAGCATACTAGAACTCATTCCGTAGATAAGCCATATTATTGCAAGGTTCCGGGTTGTCCGAAGAGGTATACCGATCCATCGTCTTTAAGAAAGCACGTCAAGACCTATCGCCACTATGTGAACAACAATGACAAGGTGCAGGAGAAGACCTTTGATGATAGCAACATTCAGGAAAAAAGATTCGATGCTAATTCGCCTGACAAGCAGAGCAGCAGTGCGCATTCCGAATCGGATAAGAAGGACTCGAGTATTGAGAGTAGCATGTCGGGTTGCAGTCCGAAGACTAGCAACAGCTTTGAAGAACAGAGGAACTTTGTCGAGTGGAATAATATGTACAACCTCCAGGAACAACGAAAAGAACAGGAACAAGTCACCCCACCGAAACCGTACGAGCAGGATATAAAGATCTATCCCAGGATGTACGATGAAAGTTACATCATACCAGACAGGATTCAAGTGAATCCCATGTACTCTGCTGGTAGCACTATCATCAAGGATTGCTCTGTAGCTTCATCGTCGCCTCATACAAGTCCAGGTCGAGTGTCCGATTCGTTGCCGCGTATTGGGATGCAGTCAACGCCCATTAAAACTGAGGAACCCATGGAGTACAGTGTTACCAAGACCACTACGGTAGATTATAGAAATATCGAGTCGATCGTCAATAGTACACCTTGTAAGAAGGAGAATACAGTCAATTGCGATCCAGTAAGACATTCGGTAATCAAGCGCGCGGAGGATCTGAAGATGGAGATGGAACAGACGCCGCTTAAAGAGGAATTGAAAGATACCAATGTCGACTGTTGCTGCCGACATAAGTGTTGTGTCCACAGCAATGACAGTATCTTGCAGAAGACGAAAATCCTCTCAGATTTAATTCTTAAGACACAAAATCCGCTCTTTCGACATCTATTGGGTTCAGTAGATTTGCAGTATGGGCTAGAAAACATGTGGAGCAATATCGTGGATACTAATAACACATGCGGCCAAGATCTCAGAGTAAAAAACGAGAACGTCACCGAGATGGAGCAAGATTTGCCACTGGACTTGACGATCAACAAATAACGAACAATTAGCTGTCAACATACCAAAAATCTCATATTTTGTCAAATTTTATTTTTATCAATTGACAAAATATGAATTAAATGAAAACGTCATGTGAATTTTAGACGCAGTCAATCAATGATAAATAATGATTAATTGAACGACAAAGAATAATTAATGTATCATTTGAAATGAAAACTTTCGATCGCATTGAGAAATCAAATATATTTCAAAACCTGATAATACGAGAAAAATGAAAACAAGATAGAAACAATTCAAGATTGGACAAGAATTTGCTCAATCCGTAGTTGTGTAGAAATAGTTGCACTAACCGAACTATTAGAGGTATAATTGGACTTATAAGTGCAACTCGACAATCTTATAATCAATTTAATCAATCACTTGAAACGATGTTCCCTCTTTCAAATTGGTCATTAAAATCGGAAATAACTGAACTATCAATGAAAGTTAAACTGGGAACTTATTATAAAACTGTAAATATTTTTTAAACACACGGAAGTGCGAAATAATTGGCTCTTGCCCAGTAATTTATCTATTAGAATTGAATTTCAAGAGTTATAGTTTTTATAATATAAGACGCTTAACAATAATCATATTTCAGTACTCTATGTAAACAAAACATATGTATCATATGTATATAGAAATTTATATGTATGTATATGTATGTGTGGCGAGTCAATTGATAAATAAAGTAATATGGAGTAAAGTACCTAGAGAACATTACATACATTGGAGCGTCAAATTTTAACTGATATCTTTATAAGTTATATCAGATTGGCTATATGTCATATATTTTAATCAACAAATGTTACAATCGGTAATGTAAATATTTATATGCTCCAAAAATGTCTTATAAAAAATAATATTTAGATGTCTTTTTATAAATCTTTGAAATCCTGGAAAAAATGTTTCATACATAATTATATATAATTGTATAAAATTATATAAAATTATATATAATTATATAAAAAATTGACATATTTTATATACAATTATTTATAACTATATGTAAAACATATCAATATATGTAACATTTTTTCCCGGTATGTCTTTTATAAATATACGTGTTGTCTGAGGTGCTTTTCTCTCTGCTAGCAGACCATGTTTAACGATGTGAATTAAATAAAAAAAAAGATTATTTATGTATTGTTCATTCTCTTACCTTCATGATAAATTATTTGCATAATTATTTATAGTTGCTTGTAATGTAATTAACATAAATACAAAAATGTTATAAAGATATTTGTAAATTTTATAAAGTTAAAATCTTATGTTTAAGCTTAATAAAAAATGTTTGCAAAAAGAATTTTATGAATAAAATGATATAGAGTATATTAATTTAAAATATATTATAAAAAATTAAAAAAAACATAAAATCTAAAACAGTGAAAGAAAAAACATAGAAATCATAACTTTCAATAATGTCATTATTATCTTTCTATTTAACTTGAATTGATCTAAAATATATAAAATTATTTCTAAAACGTGTTGCCGGTAATTATCGATATGATTTTATTATCGATAAAAATCTGAAGTTTCCTGAAATCAGCCAAATGACAGAAAAAAATATAGTTATACTATTATTAAAAATAATGAAATTACAATTGTGCAAATATTATGATGAAGCTTTTAAAATATCTTTTGAAGTAGTAAATGAGCTTCTTACATTATCGATAACGAATACGTTATAATATAGAATACGTTATAGTATAATCAAAAAATATGAATGTATCCGATAAAAATTGTTAAATTGTTGAGAATTTTTATCGAATATTATATTCATATTTTCTCGTTATAAAATATAATTTTATAACTTAAAATATGATTTTATAACTTTTTAGAATATTTTTCAAATTTTTTCATATCACTTGAAACACTTATATATTTAAAACTAAGTTTACAATCTTCATTTTTTTATTCATTATAATAGAAAAGAAAAGCTTATCAAAAGAGAAGTCAAGAAAATTTTATATATATTTATCATATTTGTCGCCAGATGGCAACTTCATTCGTATCTAGTAGAGATCCTTCAATAAAAGTCACATGAGAAAGTCGTGCGTTGATTGCGCGATGTTTCAGAAATTTTGTAATCACGTAATTTGACACGTAATGTAAAGAAATTTATTTAATATCTTTAAAATATATAATTTTAATTATATTATTGACATTTAAAAGTAAGTAATATAAATATAGATATGTAAATAAAATATAATTAACGGTTGATAGAAGAAACTCAGATATGTTCTTGCGCATAAATTTCTAACAATCAATAAGAAAATTTATCGCTTCTCAAAAGAGAAAGCGTTAAAGTGAGAAAAAACTTGTGGAAAATTCAATTTTTCTTATGATATAACGCCTGCATATGATAAATATCCTGCACACTGGACGTGAAATGTTTATAGCGCTGCAAAATGTGACGTGATAGCTAATAAGCTTACAGCTCCTAACATGTTCATTGGTCACTGCATTTTGCTACGCAAGCGTTTTTGGTTTTTGCATCGTCAGTTTAATGTGTAGAACTCATAATTCAAATAAACGCGGCAATATGACGATACATGATGTCATGTTCTTATTGATTAAAAATATATGCGCAAGCGCACATCTGAGTTTCTTCCATCAGCCGTTAAATATTCTCTTCAATTTTATGTTTTATGACAAAAACATAACCTAATAGTAACTTCCAGACTGTTGTCATCAAGTCGTATTTTGATTACAAATGTGTTAGATTGAGTGCAATATTTTTAACTCAATGGCAAATGATCGGGAGGTACTTCGAGAAATCTGGGACGGAAAGATCCCAGTCTGTTTTACTCTTAACTCTGAAGAAATTTGCGACTTGCAAGGACCAGATCCATTTTACTTGATGGTACCTAGATTAAGTTATTTTCCATTGTGTACAGAAAAGGTAATAAGTTTGCAGCATATTTTATTATATTAGAATTTTATTATTTATTCGCATATAGCTCTATGAATACATGAATAACTGATTGAATAATTTTATCTATAATATTGAATATTGTTCTAGGTTCGAAAACATTTCATACGTCATATACAAAGTGATAATAAACAAGAACATGAGATGTGGCTGGAATTTAATGGAATGCCATTAAAATGGCATTATCCAATTGGTGTTCTACTAGACATTTATTTCAATGATATTCAGTTACCTTGGAACATTGTCGTCCATTTTGATAAGTTTCCAGAAAATGTTCTAATGCACTGTCAAAACAAGTACGTAATAACTCAGCCAGACTGCAGCAACAACTAAACAAAACCTGCTGGTATAATCTGATAACAGATTGGCAGAAGAAATTAAAGATCTGCACTGTTACTAAATATTTTCAAGACTGTTGCTAGGTACTGTCCGTTTGTCGCATGTAAAATTTATCAAGCTTTCTATATATCCAAAGTTTTTATAATCTGCTGCCAATCTGTCGAGTTTCTATAATCTGCTGCCAATTATTGTGCTAACATTTTGCTTACAGGAAAAATTTATATGTAATATTAGCATGATGTGATGATTTGTTTGTTTATTTGGTAGTTAGATATAACTGTAACGTTGTAATGTAATTTTAGGGAAATTGTAGAGGCACATTTTCTGTCTTGTATAAAAGAAGCTGATGTTTTGAAACACAGAGGTCAAATTGTTTCTAGTATGCAAAAAAAGGATCATACCCAACTATGGAATGGCATTATGAATGATAAATTTGATCAGTTTTGGTCTGTAAATGGTAGACTTATGGAAACCAGTACTGAAGAGGGATTTAAATATATACCTTTCCGTTGTTATATAAGTGAAGATAAATACATACAAAGACTCGTAAAACCAATGAATGAAGAAGGCCAAAGAAAGACTTTGAAGCATTTATTAAACGAAGTGTTTCCGGATCAAAAAAATGGTACTGTTACACAAGTTTCTCTAACAAGTTTCTCTAACAAGGGATATATCACAACTGTCTGTTTAAAAAAAAATGTATCTCTAAATTTTTGTTTTATCAGCTATTTTAAGAAGAATCAGATCAATTCTGAACAGTTGCAATATATCTCTTGTAAGTATTATGTACATGCTTTCATTTGTTTAATAAAATTGATACTTACGCGATTTTATTTTACAGTTACAGTGCGTACTCATGGTATTATACCACCGTCAGAGACGCCGCTTCAGTGGATGTCGGAACATTTGAGTTATCCAGATAACTTTCTACATTTAATTGTAGTCACATTATAATGTTTAGGGAAACAAAGAATTTCATTCTCTCAATGATGAAATCGTTTTTCTGTGATTATTCTGTTTTAACATAATTTATATTGTTTTATGGTATATTTATTTTATAAAAATTTCTTCCCATAAAAATTCCATCTGTAATAAAATCAATTTATTGCCTAACAAGGGCAAAGGGGAAAAAATATATATTTACCGATATATTAAATCGCCACTGTAATGTTAATGAAAACTATGTTTATTGAACAAGTTATAAAATTTTCTGCTCATTAAGTTATCGCGCATCTTTCATCTAGTTTGTGATATTCTATTGACGTCCGCGAGGAAAAATGAGTATTCTGCATAATTGTAGACTCTGCAGGTTTACGTATGATAACGGGATGATTTCCGTTGTTACTATATTCCATTGTTCTGCGACTGTTTCCAAAACTAAGGTAACTCACAATTTCTTTCTTTTTACTTTGTTGCTCCTGCAATTAAAAAAATATTTCGATTAAAAATTTATTTAAATTTATTCGATTTTGTTTTTACTTTAAATATAATTATCGCAGTATCTTGATATCTTTTATGAATCTCTTCTTTGCTCAAGACAATGATCACTTCTGGAGATTCATAACACGTAGTCATTTATATATTTCGTATAATTTTGTTCGCATATTCAACATGTACTTTCTCTACAACGTTTACATCGCCTCCTTTATACCTGTAAATTATAAATCCAGTTAGCAGTAATTCTTTGAATTTAATATTTATCTGTTACGATATTTTACTAACATAGATAGTTTTAATTGAGGAAAAAATATGTAAGTCGACAGAGGTAAATTCGGTGTTTAGTATTACGGTAATATAAGAGCAATGAGAACAAAACACTCAACAGAGAAAGGAATTAAAGGGAAAAAGAAGATAGAGAGGTTTTGTCAAGATAAAAATATATGCATGGGATTTAGCCTTTCGCAAACGGTAATTTTCTCGCCGTTGCGGGAATTGCGAACGACTCTGAGATCTCCTTTCCTTTTTCTTCTTTACCGCGCGACATCAAGAACACGTGCATGAAGACAGGCTTTTTGGAATACGAGTGCGCTTTATAATTAGCTACCATCGCGAAATTGAGCATCTCTCCCAGTCGAGTGTTATGCGCCTGAAGGTCTCTTAGACCGAATTACTGTTCAAACGTGATACTCGTTTCGATGTCACTTTTGAAGATTATTCTTATCTCTTCACTTTTCTCGACTTGTATACATATATCTTCATCTCTGCATATCGACTTTTTTGTGATTTTTTTACGCTATGTATCTTGACCCTCAATCATAGTTCAGTCTAACGTAATCGCGATGACGTCAGTTTCAAGCTCAAAAAACCGATATCACATATATCAATAAAGTGGAGAGCACATCTGTTGAAGTGGAGCTAATACTCTAAGAAGCTCTAATGCATCGTTTAAGTTATATCTCTACAATCGGGAAAAGAGAAGGAACACTTTATGTAGGACATAGAAACCATAGCCGTGAGGTATCGTGATTACTAAAAGATTCACGAATAATAATAGTATTTGACAAATACGACGTGTTGTGTTATTCCAAGATCGCTATACTGACTCTGTGGGGATATGCGGATTTCTCATTTTATGACACACTTCTCATTGCCAGTTTTCTACCTCAAATCACAGTTCTTGTCTACGAAAATCAACAATCCGTACGAGATGTGCTGAGGGAATAATCGCCGAAACTTTTGTCTGCCCACTGCACCATTTGTCTGTTCCGCAAACAGAATCGGAGAGTCACATCAGACGATGTTGGAGCAACGCCAGAATCTTTTCAGCTTTTGTATTTCCGGTTGGAGAACGGACTGAGAGGTATTCCGGGAGCACGGTGGAATATCTAAATGCTACTCAATTCGTTATTGTATTCTTAACGCTTTTCAAGATACATACATAATATCAGCGACTGGAGGACTTGAATTTAAACCGCTTAGAAGTCGAGCAGCTTAGGTACGAAGAAACCGTTAAATGACGAGGGAAAGCAGAGATCGGCATTGTCGCGATTTGATCTTCATAATATTATACACTCAGAATGTTACATTCCAACGGAGTCATTTTTTTTATCGTGCCACTGCACCCTTCCTAATTGCACCACCCGGTGACATTTATTGATGTTGATTGGCGCGTTGCAACAGTCATTCTTTGATTCAAAGTCCGTTTAGCGCGTATGTGGTGATATAATAAAAACGGATAATGTGATTATTATCGCGATTATAACTGCAATACTTTGGTGGATCTTCCAAGAAAACGAAATTCTTAATTTTTCTCTAAATGAAATTACATATCACTAATTGATATATATTAATATGATATAAAATATTAATAAGTGAATATTAATAAGTTGTAAGTGTGATTTAAAATTTCGTAAGCGTGTTCCTTAATAAGAAAGAAGAAATATTCATATAAACATTAAATCGTAAATGCTTCATTTTTGAAATAAAGGATACAAATGCAGTATTATTTATAATATCAAATGACTTTGTTTAAAATTTTTAGATGAATATTTTTTGTTTACAAGAACTGTTCAAAATATCTATCTAATCTTATTTTCCATGTATTACTCTCTGTTATTTTTCCATTATTTTTCGTGCCTGAGCACGTGCCTTATGTTTATGGAAATATTTGTTCTTTCTGTTTACTCAGAAATACGCTCGTAAAATTTTATAACTTATAACTCATGTTTTATATCACAACAATATTTCTTCATATATTTAAAGAAATTAATTTGTTAGTTTTATAATTATGACATTTATGAAAATATCGTGAAAACTTTTATAAAAGATTATGAACTCTCTGCTTTATTACATGATGAAAACCTCGAGATATTATAGCTAATTGTGAGAGATCAATTGTCCTACTGATGTTAAAGTAGTGATCTATGAAACTGAGCTCCAGCTTCCATTCTTTTCGCTGTTGCACGCGATAACGATTGCTCAATTCGCTCAGGTGCATTGGCACCAAGTCATTTACACAGAGCGACACAAAACGAGAAAATGTTTATTATATTCGTTAACCTTATGGAAGTTTTATCATAAAACAAATACTAAGGTGTTTTTCATTAAAATAGTCACTAATCAATGTGTTCGGATTTATTATATGTCGTATCATTTTATAATAAACTACAAATAAAAATTCTCTGCGCAATTAGTAATTAGAAAATACATTCATTAATGTTTTATACTCTATTCTCGAATAATTAAGAAATAAATTATTAACGTTTCATTAACGTTTTATTACTTTTTTATTAGCTAAATGACATTTACTGGTTAATCATCATTACCATTAGCTGCAGAGAGTCGACGTGCAGGTATGGAAATGTGTGTATCATTCAAAGTCCATATTTTCCTTTCCTTTTAATAGTGAACGTTTTATTCCCTGTTACCGGACTCGCAACGATAAACATCGGTAGTAAATCATGCATTTGCATAGCAGGAATTTACGGTGCAGTATGCATTCTATATCGTTGCTTATGAGAGATTTGAACTCTTACGTATAAGACAACTACGACAAATTATAATTATACAGGCATGCATATTCAATTCTCTTAAAAAAAAAAAAAAAAAATTTAAAAAATATCATAAGAAAATTTACAAGAGAATTTACACGGAAATTATGAGAAACAAAGCAAACATGCGCGAGAGCCTTTTTCACGCACGGGTTTTATGCACGTGTGCATGCGTGTGCTGCCGTATTACGCGAAATTGAGCGTCCTGGATGCGTGCCTGGAGAGCCTAACGCGGTGAGGCTGCGGTTGCACGAGCTGCCAATCGGACGCGATAACGGAAACAATGCAATCGGTGCATCGGCGCGAGATATCGGTGCACGAAGACCGTATCGATGTGCGTGAGCCTCCATGACTTGGCTCGCGCTTATCACCATCGCGCCTCTAATCTGCGCGGTGAGAGGAGTGCCGGGAGTGAGATATCGAGACGAGCGAGCGCGTTCCTCCTCAGGAACGCAGTCTATAACTCGCAAGTTGCTCCGCGCAGGTCGTGCGCGAAATTACGTAAATCACTAATTGCGAGAGGAGTGCACAGTTCCAGCTTGCTGTTTCTTAAGAACCGATTTCCTCTACCCGTTCTTTTCCTACCAAAAGCAGTTGCAAAATCGCTAGAAACATAAAATTCTCTGAAATATACGTCCTTTTAAAAACAAAAAATTATAAATATTGTGATCTTCCTTTGTCACAAAAAAACAATTAATCACTTTTAATCAGAAACTATTATATATATTAAAGCCATTATACATATTGGGAATGTTTGTAAAACAAAATTAATTTAACTGAATAGATTCACAGATGGCCTTGATATTATAAGATAGAAATTGACGTAATTGTTTATCAATATTACGATAAAAATATTTTCGAATGTGAAAGGTCAAAGCGATGATAGGAAAAATTTAATTCGTAATATTATTTGCAATTTTTCGATTTGTCATTGTTTCATGACCTAAGCGGAAATATTGAATCTTGAATCAATATAATGAGAGAATGGAACTTTTCTCTCTCATACTGCGTCACGTGTAACTACTGAACTACTCGCGGCAGAAAGATAAATGCTTGTAAGATTTGTAAAATCGCGTGAGAGACTTCGTGAATCATATCAGTAAAAGAAAGAGCTATTGCATCAAATGTGCTAATACAATACTCTTTCTTTGAGTTATTTGATAAAATCATGTCTTTCTAGATAAAAAAAATACACATGGCTTCTCAGAATCTTGGGAAAGATTAATAAATGTCGCATATAGATATGATAGATAACATGTCGACGATATCCAATAATTTAGTACAAAATGTAATAATTCATTACACGCAATTTAAAAAGAAATCAAAAACTTATAATATACTTTCAATGTTGATCTTAATATTATTGTTAGTTTATATCGATAAAATAATTTCAAACGATTTAATCTACTTTTTCAAGCAAAATTTGGTGGTCCAACAAATATATTTTATTATTCATATATATTATATATTTTGATTATTTCAAATTAATGATCGTATCAAAATAATAACATTCCATTCACATTTCTTTACGCTA
>Ga0157363_1006374_pt1 | contig 11078 bp, 3 predicted proteins | sample AttsexASBM1_FD_111477 | JGI IMG/M metagenome (GOLD analysis project Ga0157363, IMG submission 111477) | Fungus gardens microbial communities from leaf cutter ant in Ribeirão Preto, State of São Paulo, Brazil - Atta sexdens ASBM1 | ecosystem: Host-associated > Fungi > Mycelium > Unclassified ...
ACACCCACACACACACACACACACACACACACACACACACACACACACACACACACACACACACACACACACACACACACACACACACACACACACACACACGATTATATGTACAACATTAAAAGATGAAAAATTAAGCTAGTGATATAAACATTAACAGTACTTTTATGTTATCTCATCATATTACGCCATTTATAAAAGACATATACAATTCTTCTTCGATATATATACATCACTTGATTTAAATAATGAATTTACATTAGTTTCCCAGTAGGCCTGGAAATTTATAGTTCACGAGCCAGAATATCTCTTATCATACGTTTAAAGACCATCTCACTTTAAAATAGGATATTTTTATGTAAAATATGACATAAATAGTTAATGTTTTTTATGTCATATATATTTAAACAATATATATAATGTAAATATTTATCGTTATTTATATATATATATATTTATAAAATTATAATTACAAAAACAAATCCTACCTTAGTCAATACAATGTTGAAATTTATCATAGACTAGAATCAAGTACATTTTATAAGAAAAGAGGCCTAATGTAATAAAGTCTTGTGATAATTGTGCTTTTATCCTAGGAACCTCTATCTTATGTATAAAGTTGTCAATTGTATAAAACTTTAATAATTATAGTCCTAAAACGATATTCGCAACCATACCTACAAAAAAATTCTTATAGTTCTATATACATTTACCTATATAATTAAATACGTACCTAATACAAATGAGAATATCAATTTGAAATTCACAGAGAGATGCAAATAATCAGGCATTCTGCGATTTTGTTCTCCCTCAGTGGGTAGAAGCAATCCAATTATGCATATAATTCCTGCAATAAGGGCTACATAATTCGTACCTCCTAAAATATAATTTGTAGCTATTATATTGTATTAATTTGTTTGAAAGTAATTATTTCATTACTATATCAATGAAGAATTTATTTATATGTTTTTTATTTATATGTCAACTAGCTCTTGCATGCGTCATGTGCGCGCGCACGCACGCACGCATGCACACACACACACACACACACACACACACACACACACACACACACACACACACACACACACACACACACACATATACATTAATGTACTATTTAAATTTCGCAAATGTAAATGCAAATGTAAATCATTTTGCAATATAGAAATACAAAATTTCTATCATTTTATTTTTTCTATATCAAATATAACTCACAATTTATCGAAAAAATTCAAGTTTAGTTAAAGCGAACTTCAAATATCTACTTACTGTCTACTGTTTTATTTCGGCCTATGAGTGCATAGGATTCTTGTTGTCTATTCTCATTTATTGGAAGTTGTTGAAACACATCTGGATCTGGTGTCGTTCTCCCTGTATCTACTGTTCCAGGAAGAAGTTTAGCTTCTACATCTCTTTTCCCAATTATCTAATAAAATGGATAGAATTTAGAACTGGAACGAATGTCTCTGCCAATCATTGGTGTTATAAATTATATTACCTGTTTAGTAGGATATTCATGCATGTGTATCCTGAATTTATCAATCACATTGCAGTTATTTGCCAAAATTGCCGTATGTCTGACAACAATATCAACACAAGAACTGGCTTTTATTATACCTTCTGGATCAACCACTTGATATTTATATGGCGCAGTACATAATACTAAACCAATAGAATTTATTAAACGGACATAAGGTCAAAGTTAAAGATTTTTTTGTCAACAGAAGAAGAAAACAAAGAGTCACCTCTGAATTTTACAGGGAATTCATATGGGTTATACAAAGTTAACACTTGCTTGTGGGTGGACTGGTCGTCCAAGTAGAATGTAATACTTTGTGGAAACACAAAGATTGGCAATTTTCGAGGAGTAGCTGCTGACGTCAATGACATTGTTCCTTCTCAATCTTAATCTATCCATATATCTGCAAGATGAACAATACTCGATATCTTGTACATGAATATTTGTAGCTTATATATTTTTCCGCACTTTTCTTGAATACAAAATTGTATGTATATTTATCGAAGCTATTTGTTAAACAAGTTATTAATTCTTTATAACTTAATCTTATATAAAACTCACGCATTGTGAATTTTATATGGAATCAAGTTAAAAAATTAATATTTCATAATTGCAATAAGTACAAAACAAGTTTCAGAATCGCGGCTAAATACAACCCGCTAATTTACATATTCAGAGTTAAATACACGACAAAAAATTGCATCAAATTTCTTGATTTTCGCGATTCTCTCAGAGAGAAGTAAAGCGTTATCGGTCAGTTGTCAATCAAAAATTAAAAGTTGCGACAAACGATAGAATTATGCGATTTGCATATAGAAATGAGCAACCCGGTCGCTTCATTGGATCGGACTTCACATCACTTTACGCCGCGCTGAATAGAAATGTGCAGAAATATGAAATAAGTATATATATTGGTAAAATATTTACAAACAATTGAGTATCTTATGATCCCATACATCGCTACAAGTGCTGCAACCACAGATATTTCGTTTCTAGTGCTCTACTTAACTCTACTATACTAAATTGTTAACTGACCTTTAGCCAATAGCAGACAAAAGGCAAGAAGATGGCTGTTCCCGCTACTTTATAAATTATGCCTTACGGTAATTATTTAGAATATCTTCATCCAAAATTTTAATAAAATGTACTTATTCGACGTTTTCACTTAAAATGAAAGAATTCTGGCAGAAAAACGAGGCGGTCAGCCTCGTAAATAAAATTATTAAGCGTTAAAATTCGAGACTTTAGAGATTAATGCTTATTTCCACCAATATAGATTAACTTTAATCTCGGTTCAACTTATTCTTCGTCTTTTTCTAGTTCTAAAAATTGAAAAAAAGATAGAGTAAGTTAAACCAAGATTAAAGTTAATCTACATTGGTGGAAATGAGTCTAAGATAGCTATCATCCTGACTCGATATAGCGCTATGTATACTATACGTTCTGCTTTAATTCATTATCAATATATAGAGAATTTGTGTTTAAAACAAATTACAACAATGAATTGTTGTTTTTAAAGCAGTGAATTTGTATTTGTAAAACAAAGAATTTGTGTAATCAATGTAATTAAAGCAAAACGTATAAACGCTGTATCGAGTCTAGGTATTCATAGTCCATTCTTAAGCTCGATGTCCACGATGCTTGAAATTGGTCCGAGGGAGTCGATTCTGTATCTTCAAACAAGGTGAAAATTATAAAAGCGAGCAAATTTACTAGGTATTGACCAATGAAATAATCAGTATTCTAGTAAATTTGCTCACTTTTATAATTTTCACCTCATTTCAAGATACAGAATCGATCCCGAGATCTCGGAAAGAGAAAGAAACAAATTACATTTGAACAATTTTCACAGACCAATGCGAATAGTCAATTTTTTTTATTCGAGGTCTCGGACCGATTTCTAGCGTTATGGATATTGGGTTTTTTTTCAAGACTTAAGTACGAGAATGTCTTAAGACGCTAATACGGCCCTCTGACTGATTCGTGACTTCTTAAGACTATACTTAAGACATTCTTGAATATAAGATCTGACTATATGAATACCAGCCTAGAGATGAAGCCGGTTCTATTAGGTATGGGAAAAAATTCGTGGCGTTTTTCCCGTTAGATGGCATTAAAAAAACGCCACGAACTTTATATATATTAATTGCAAGCTGATCGCAAATTTGTTGCAACAATCAATCTGAAGTTTGTATTTTGAAATCAACGCTTCATATTGACTATTGCAACAAACTTATGATCAGCTTGTAACTAATAGAACCTTAACAATTATTTTCACCTCTCGTATTCAGATTCCCACCTGGATGTTCATATCATCCTTATTCAATGTTGGGTAAATAACAAGGATAGAGTGTCAGCAAACGAGAATGGATTAAAATGGATTGAAATTTTTTTTCTATCCCAATGCGTATTTTAAATAGTAAATACTTTTTTTTGGATTTAATTGGATTTAATTGAATTCAATTAGATTCAATTAGATTTCAATTGGATTGAAAAATTGCATTTCTATTCAAAATTTTGAATAGTATTCACAATTGTGTGTGTGTGTGTATGCACAGAAAAAGCTAATATTATTTTTAGATTGAAAGGCATATGCTCCATGCAATTCCTATAAATGAATAAAAATGCATTCATTTTAACATTCATGAATCAATATTTCTGAAAATTTGAATCCATTTCAATTCATTTCAACCCATTCTCATTTGCTGGGGTGATATCTAGGTGGCACTACTAACTATAGATTTTTAGTACTTGCAGTAAATTTTGGATAGCCATAGTGTGAATCTTATACATTTTAAGTATATTGGATTCATTCGGGAACTCCCACGTGCTCCCGAGAGACAAAATGAACAATGCTAATTATTTTCCTCGCATTTGACTGTAGTCGGTCAATTTTTTACGGTTTAAAGCTTAAAACACCTATTATAGATTAGAATTAAAGGAACACAATAATGTCGCTTGTCTTTTGAGACACTATCGTGTCTCCTAGCTGATTCTATAACTCGAAACATTCAGAAATTATTTAGGTTGCCCGGAATTTTTGACGGGCACGGTATATAAATTATACATTAAAATACATTAAAATACATATAAAATATTGTAACATGCATTATAGAGTTCGAAAATTCCCTCTAAAATCTGCGAATTTTTTAAATAAAAAAGGTTTAACTTACTCTTTAAATGCATTAGATTGGAATCTCATTTTAAAGAGTGAAAACTGAACCAGTCTTAATAAAAAATAATTCTGATTCTTCAAAGATTTTTGCTCTAAAAATTTTAGAGAATACGTTTCAAGTCTTGATCAGAAGAAAGCATAATTTAATGGTTCGCACAAATAACAGTCCATTAAAATTGATGCAAAATACTTTAAAAAAAAATAGGTATAATGCGTTCATATATTACTTTATGATTTAACCATACAATTAGAAATTTTATTTTAATAAAGAATTTTATTTTAATAAAGAAAAAAATAGATTGCAATGAGCTAGAAATACATCATGTATAAGTAACATTTCGCTAGTGATTCTAATTCTCTCTTCTGTTATTAACAGCAAACTCAGATTTCAGCCTCTTCAGGATTTCTTTCCGTTGATACATGACCTCCCTGTGACATAGTGGCGAGAATGCGATTGGGCATTCATACTGTACGGTCTCAATGCATCTCGTATCTTCCGTGCCATGTACTTCGAATCTGAATTGCGAAATAGATTCCACTAAAAAGTAAACAGGCTGATTAGAATATCCAATTCGTCTCAACATGTAGATGAGAGTTTATGCATTAAAAAGCATAGCAGGATAAGTATATGTAGGTTATCCTCGCATTTATATGGTTGAGATTTTTATCATAAATTAACAGTGATGCAAGAATTTTCGCAAAATATGTATTATATCTGAAAAAAAAATTTTTATGGGAGTTATGGAGATAAAATGTGAAAATTGAATCTTCTCTTTAATGGATGAACCGATTTCGACGAAAAAAAATGTGTTGTAAGATTTAATGGTGCAATATTTAAAAAAAATTATGAAAATTTTTTTCGAAAACGATTGAAAAAAATTCCCAAAGTTTTTCTTTAAATTTTTTTTTTTTTTAATAAGATGTATAATACTTGAGACACTACTATCATTTTTTATTAAAACGATCTTCGTCTTCTATGTAGTATAATATATTTAATTTTCAAAATGATCGAAAAGATAATATATAATTTTAAAAAATGAATAAATCCGGGGGCAGCTTATACATACTTATTCTGCTATGCCCTTTTTTCGATCAGAATCGAACGGAACGCATGAACGAAATCACGTGAACAAAAGTTGATTATTTAAAAATAAGATTCTAAGTGCTAAGATTTTTTGGAAGCGGTATTTTATTTAGAGCGATCGTTAATGCATTTATTTGCAAAAGAATATTACTATTTCTGCAGCTTGTGAGAATAGATCACTGAAATAACACACAGTGCTTACAAAGCGCGTTAACAAAGCGCTAAAAAAAAACGCATATAATCGCTTTTTTAGAGCTTTGCAAGTGATGCTGTGCTTGGGACGGTTATAAATAATTGTATAAAAATCATACTTAAAAGTTTTGTTTAGGAACACTAATAAATGGACAAATAAGCCAAAAAAGAGTAAAGCTTTACTGCTAATAAATAATCATATTTCTCATGCATAAATAAATAAATTAATTAAATATAAAAAAATTAATTAATTAAATATATTGAATGCGAATTAAAATATTTTGATTTTACATAAATCATTTTATGCTATGTTTTTTTTGTTTTTTCTTGTTTTAAACATTTTTATAAAATTTCTGAAATTATTGATTAATTTTTTATGTGTTAGTGATTTATGCGCGTTAAGCGAGGAAAAAGTGAAACTTATTGTATAGACTGATTTGTGAGAGATGGAGCGAACAAAATCGCAAGCGGTGTCCACTTACAACAGCAAAAATCAACGACGAAGCAAGTCAGATGCCTGGAACTGATGACGTAGTCATGGTTATCCGGTTTAACGGCGTAGTATCCGTGCGCTACGTTACGGATCATTGGTAAATGACTTAGATGTTCCGTATACCGTACGGAATATTTCCAGTGATCGTAATTCCCGCCTTCGTCTAGCACATTAAAGTCCTCTCTGTATCATGAATTCAAACGAATGAATCAGAGCTTACATTCTTGAATCTATGGCTGATATTATTCATATAAGCCGGTATTCATAGCCGTTCTTATTTCAAGACTGTCTTAAGTAATGTCTTAAGATACTAATGCGGCCCTCTGATTGATTCGTGATACCTTAAAGCTAAACTTAAGACGATCTTAAATATAGGATCTGACTATGAATATTGGCCATAATCATGTTCTTATCTGAGAATTGTTTTTTAATATAGTTTCAAGATGTTATAAGTCAATCACAGGCCAGTTCATAGTTGCCATTCATAGTTGGATCTTAAATATATATAGTTGGATCTTAAGATATTACCAATATGAACCAATCAGAAAGTTTATTAGTATTTTAAGACACATTAGTATTTTAAGACATTATTATTTTAAAACTGTTTTAAGTATACTTAAAACGATCATAAAATAAGAACCGACTATATCAGCTATAAAGCCATTAAGATTAATCTTTAGTCCATAAGTTGCTTTTTGGAATCAAACATAGGATGTCGATGCGTAATAAGATTTAATAATTCTAATGTCTTATACATATGTTTCGATCCAGCTTCGAATCTTTTTGCAAATTGAACGAACTCATTGAGTTTCCCGATACACTGTACAAATATAATCGATATCTCATTGCTAACATAATTAAAAAAATAATAAAGTATTGACAAGAAATAATAATATACATTAAATTGTGAACAACTACTAATATCGTTTAGATTAAAGTCTTAAAACGGTTTTAAAATGAGGACAAACTATGAATGACTGGTCACAGGACGATATTCACAAATATATATTGGAAGTATAAATTAGTTCGGTCCGTTTTTTTGTGCATTTATTTCAAAACAAAATGAACAGATCAATTATTGTCCATCGCTGTCTACTACTTTTTCCCATCTCTCAGGCAATTTTCGAATTCCATCTCGAACAAATAACTCGTCTTTGGAGGCGATCCAATTTTGGAGCCAATTTTCGATTTCTGCGAAAGAAGTGAACTGGTGACTTGCCAAATCGTGCTGCATCCTTCGGAACAACCAATTAGAAGGACCAATATCCGGCGGGTGCGATAAAACATCCCATTTGAGCGTTTCCAAATATTTTTTTACGACTTTAGCGACATGAGGTCAAGTGTTGTCATGAAGAAGAATAACTTTATCATATCTTTGCTCGTATTCTGGCCGTTTTTTTCGCAATGCACGGCTCAAATGAATCAATTGTAGCCGATATCGATCGCCAGTAATGGAATCGCCAGCTTTTAGCAGCTCATAGTAAACAAGATCCTTTTGGTTCCACCAGATACAGACCATGATCTTCGAACCATAAATGTTCGGCGGTGTTAATATTAAGGTCGATGACAACGATTGACTGGGCTTAGCATAATATTTTTTCTTCTTGAGGTTGTCGTAGAATATCCACTTCTCATCTTCAGTCACAATCCGATGCAAAAAACCTTTTTTTGTTGTCTTTGAATCAGCTGTTCGCAAGTGCAAAGGCGAAAAATCGCTTTTCAATGTCTCTCGGTTTCAGTTAAGGCCCTTATTTTTGATCCAATTTCCTTGTTTTTGAATCATTTCCATGGCTTTCAATCGTATAGAAACGGCTTGTTGAGTTACCCCCAATAATTCTGCAAGCTCCTCTTGCGTTTGACTCTGATCTTCTTCGAGTAATGCCTCTAATTCTTTGTCTTCGAATTTTTTTGGCTGTTCAGAGCGAGGCTTGTCTTCAATGCTGAAATCTCCATCCTTGAAACGTCGAAACCATTCCCTACATGATTTATCAGTTGAAGCAGTGTCACCATAAATTTCGACAAGCATTCGATGAGCTTCAGCCGCACTTTTCTTCCAATTAAAGCAGAAAATCAAAATCTCCCGCAAATGCTGCTTGGTTAATACAAAATTCGACATTTCAACAACAAACATAGTAAAAATCAAGATTTTTATATGAAACTCAAAGCGATATAAACTGAATATTATTAGCAGATGTTTAATCTCTCTGAAACCGTCAAAATCAGCTGTCTCTATGAACCATTCACAACAGCTGGAGCAATCTTTAAGGAAACGGACAGAACTAATTTGTACTCCCAATATATATATATATATATGTATAAATTATATATATGTATAAATTATATATATATATATATATATATAAAGTCTTAATGTTATGAACCAATCAGAAAACCATATCAACACCTTAATGATATTGTTTATACATTTGTCGTACAACAAAGATTTTAAGTTTATTGATTGGCTATAGGATAGAAAAATCCGATAACATTTCTTAATTCTTGTTGCATCCAATCAAGTTTAAAATGCTTTACATTAATCGTAGCAGTGCATTTTTTTCACAATGTAAGCCAATAAGCGCGCCTGTATAAAGATTGATATGTACTGTATCAACAAGATTGATCGCAGGAGATATAAGAAAAAGAGAGAGAGAGAGAGAGAGAGAGATACTCATAAATAAAGCATATAAAATAGGCATCGAACCATCAATTGATGATTCGAAATTTCGAACTTATTCGGTTTCGAATCTCTCAGAAAACGAATCGAATCGAATTCACTATGATTTGATTCGATTCAAATTCGAATTAATTCGCACATCCCTACAAATTTTATTTATTCATCAATCATCAATCATATCTATTCCTGATTTATAGTATACTCTCTTTTTTTCTTCTTTTTATTAATACAACATTGATTCTTTTTATTTCAAGATATTGTTTGATTCCTACTTACATTGTTGGATTTAATTTTTTCATGTTGCTAAAATCAGCCACGAATTCCCAGACTAGTTTGGGATCCGACTTATTTATGATGCCCTCGAACATCATTTGATGTTTCTTCTTATAAACAAATAGTACATAAAGAAGCAAAATTCCTAGAAAGCTGTGTAAAATAGATCTCGTTTTCCATTTCATAGGATTGAAACTCATCTTCTGTATCAATAAAAAGAAAAAAACAAATTACAGGTTAATTCTCTTTTTCGATAGTTAAAACATTCGAAACTCATTCGCATTTTATGTGTATCGATCAAATTTGAATATAAAATTGAGTTGCTGGCTTTTTAAAAGTTTTGGATCTTTAGACATCAAAGATCTTTAGACTTTGCAGCATTTACTTTTTATAATATTTCTCAAACATCTTCAATAATTTTCCCCCCTTTAAATTTTTCAAAAAATTATTTTTATATTTTTCAAAATTTTTTTAAAATTAAGCAATTATACAAAAGACATATCGATCTTGAAAATGAAATTTCAAAAATATTATCGAATTAAACACGTGATATTATTCATATTTTTATAATTACAATTATAAAAAACACGATAATTATAAAGATACTATATATTAAACACTATAATGATATTAAAATATATACATTAGGAAATGTCTATTTTCAGATAACATGAGCGAAGCGGACGGAGAATAATACATTTTGTATCCCAAAAACACGATCCTTTTCAGAAACAAGATACAACACAGAATGCAAGAGTTCGATGTGTCGATTATTAGAGAGAGACAAAATATTTTTAAATAAATGAGATTTCGCACTTACCGCTGTTAGAAGAATCGTTCGATTGGCGCAGGTTCGTAAATACTTCCGGTTGAAAGTTATCACTCGAAGTTCGGAAATGTCGAAAGAGAGCGATAGGAGAAATCTCGCCAGCGAGATAGCGACTCTGTCGAGCTCCGATCCCATACTGGATCTCGTCCGGTATTTTTTTTTTCGCTACGCCTCATGATTTGTGTGAATGTAGAGGTATTCCAGGGCCGGCAATAAGTTTATCTCGGAAATGGCGAGTAAAATAGGATTCCTCAATGCGCCTCGCAAAAATTTGGCCGGATACATCATAGGAGAAAATTTTTCTTGGGCAATACATGGCAAAAATTTATTTCAGATTTTATATACAAGATTTTTTTTATAAACAAAGGATAATCTATAAAATTTTCTATCTCTCGTTGTCTATGTGGCAACGATGCTAACTTGTGCTTTTTTGTCAAGCGTAGACTTTTCATGCGCCAGTAGTAAAGTGTTCAAATCACGGGATTTAGACATGAAATTCAAGTTGAATAATCTGACTAAGCCGTTTTGATAGCCCGTTGCAAGCCATAGATAACTCCACGCATTTGGATTCCAAGCCATCTAAAAAAATATTTGAAAATGTATTATTTCACCTTTTATTAATCCTTCATATTCATATCAATATATCATTTTCATATGGAAAATATAACTAGAAACAAAATACATGACTTTTAAAACGTATTAATACATATTTTAATTATTAGGTGTACAAAAAAGTTCTGAGCTTTAGATTTGATACAATCGAAATAACAATTTAAATTTTATATATCTTCCCGCCTTTTTGTGGTTTTAAAGCGTTAACATTTGGCCTTCTAAAA
>Ga0157363_1006375_pt1 | contig 11078 bp, 8 predicted proteins | sample AttsexASBM1_FD_111477 | JGI IMG/M metagenome (GOLD analysis project Ga0157363, IMG submission 111477) | Fungus gardens microbial communities from leaf cutter ant in Ribeirão Preto, State of São Paulo, Brazil - Atta sexdens ASBM1 | ecosystem: Host-associated > Fungi > Mycelium > Unclassified ...
CATTGATTCGCCTTTCCTTTCTATGTTTCCAACTCGTTCAATTCGTCTCAATCCTCGTTCAACGAGAAGTAGTATTTTCGTAGCAATAATCGCTCTATATTGAAATAATTGTAATCAGAGATAGAAATTTGCGTTTTTATTATTACGTATGTTAATTTTCTGTTTAGCTTAAATGAGTGGTATTTAATCTTTTCTCCGCTTAATATTTTCTCTATTATTTATGATATTTGTTACTCCTTTTTACATTTTCGCTATGTATCTCTATTTTTTTCAAACGTCCATCGAAACGCAATCACAAGAGAAGAGGAAGCAAAAAGAGAACGATAGAGGGTGGCAAGGTTAAGTAAGAGCAAAGAGGAGGGAGCGTTGAATGAGAACTTCTAGGTCGTTGAGAGGGTATGGAGAGAGGGAGACAAATCGGCCTTCGTAACTCGGAAGGGTGAAGAAAAGAGACAGAATGTAGGCTAGTCTCGTTGGCGAACAGCGTCCCCAATCGATACTTACGCAGCAAACTTCTACGCCCTCTCGTTCTGTTAATCTTTCATTTTATTACATTTTATTATAGTTAACTAACAAATACGTAATTTCATAAACGCATCCAACGACAGAGAAAGAAAGAATCAAAATGCATTCACAATTTCTTATTTACATTTTTTGTTACAATTAATGAAAATAATTAGAAATGAATGCGTATTCCTAACTATTTATGTTAGATAATTTGTGGACATGATAATGTCATTAATCTTGCACACGTGACATGCATGAGATTTAACAATAATTATGTGCAGAATGTATTCGAAGTTGTTACTTTCCTAATAAGAAACGTTTAAACACGTTGATGAAATTATACAATGTCAATTTTTAATTCAGTCTTTATTTCTTCTTTGTACTTTCTATTTTTTTATTAATGACACACAATATCGATATTTTTATTTTTGCAACACGGTAATAATGAACGTAATCATTCGTAACAGTTTATTTAATCAAATCTAATGATTGTACATGAGAAAGCTTAGTCTTAGCAATATTCTTGGAGATTTACTTATCTACAAAAATCATATTTTATGTAATAATATTATTTAGTATATATATATAATTTTTATTATATATATAAAACTTGTTTAATAGAGAAAAATAAAATCACAAAGACGCGAAAGGTGTAATTTTCCAAGTTGCTTGTAGAAGTCTTTTATTCCGTTTTGAAGAATAGATGCTTTTTTTAACATCTCTGAAAATGTTAAAAAAATCAAGTGTTAAAAGATCGTAGACATCTACGTCATATCCGGTAGCCGAGCTATAAAAAAACACACAGTTTTCGATATACGTTTCATTTAAGCAAATAATCAATGATTTACAAAGAAAAACTTGAAACATAATAATAATTATATTGAGCTAAGTGAAAAGAAAACTTTGTCTACGAGTCTTAATTTATATATCTAATTTGTATTTTTTAACATTAATAGGATATTATGCTAGATTTGTTCTTTCATTATATCTATATATATTAATGATTTATAATTAATATATCTCTACAATTTTTTTTTGCTATAAATGAAGTGTCGTCTCACGCATTATTTTTTAACAATAGATTCTTTTTGATAATCAATTGTCTCTCAGCGGAAATATCGGGATAAATTATTATTAGATTTTTCCAATTATACTATCTTTGTAATAGAATCTAAAATAAAAATTTTATTAAAAATGTTTTGACTGTACAATATCAGTTAAAAGTACTAGCCACAAAATCAGCTAAAAACATATCAGCGAACAATTTTTTTATCATAAATATCCGAAATAAAAATATCTTGAAATAATTAATAAAAAATAATAATAAACTAATAAAGTAACAAATAATTTCAATAAACGAAATAATTAAACAAAATAAATTAATAATGGCTTTATGTAGCCATTGATATTTTGCAATTTTGGATAAATATAGTTTTTGAAGCAGATTAAATAAACTTTTGCATGAATTAATATATGTAATAAATTTAATTTAATTTGTAATACTAAGATTTATCAAATTTGCAAAAAATTACAAAATTTTGTATAAGAATTAAGACTAACAAGAAAATTAAATAAATCAATAAAAGAAGTGTCCAATTTTGCACAAGCGTAATAATAGAACAAACTGAAATTTTTATATTTTTTATTTGATAATACTTTGAGATATGATACAGTCTTAAAACAAACTTTGCTTAATATAAATGGACTGAAAAGAAATGAAATGAAATTTAGTTAATCGATTGAAAGGTTTTTAGTTTTTGAGAAAGCAAAAATATAGTTTCGGTTATAATTTAAAGATTATTTATATTTTCATATTTTACTGAAAAAGATCTGATATTCTTTTTTGGGATATTCATAATTTTTTTTTTTTTTTAAAGAAATTGGAAGTTTCATGATGAGATTACATCTACACAATAGCAGTTCTTTTCGTTATCGCGATGAGATTCTCTCGTGTGGCGTAACGAAGAGAAACAGATATGAAGCGAATATTCACATCCTTTTGCTGGATAAAGAGAAACGTCAAAGCTGCGCATACGCAATGCGAATATACCCGTGCAACCTTCAATGGGCTGCCTACCCATTCGCATCCGCTCGCAGGGATTGAGCTCTTCCATTGAGCAACTTGGCTGCTTCCGCTTTCCGTTCATGCGTCTGTCTCCTCTTCTTTTTTCTTCCTTTTCTCTTTTCCATTCCACGTTTTTTCGATCGTTTTCCTCTCTTAGATACGAGTCGATACAGGTTCCGGCGACCCAATTCGATAAATGATTATTGCACAAAGAGTTTAGAATTCGATATTCATCCATATCGCAAATTGCTATTAATGTGCTTATCGGGGGAGATATTGATCGAGTCCCGGTTTTTCAATGAACTGTACTGTGCCGTTGCTGGTGGCAGTACAAGAGACAAGGCGATACGCGACCCAGAACCGACCACGGCGACCTACTTTGAGAGTGACGTTGAACGGTCCATTCACCTTGCAGCTCGTTCAGAAATCAAAGCACGTGCCATCATTGGCACTTATGAATACACGCCGGGACAATTTCTACGAAAAACATATCGAATATGTATGTATACTATGAAATATTTAATGTGAATTGTATCTACTCGCATTATTTTATCACTCGACATTCGAGACAGAATAGGATAAAAATAAGACACAAATGTTTACGAGTACTTCACGTTTATTAAATTATTCTGCTCGTACTGCTTTGTTTAAATGTCACCCGTGGGTCGCTAAAGCTTTGATCGTTTCTCTTATATCGTTAGGAAAACGCGACGGAGTGATGAATTAGATTTTTGCCTCTTGAATGATTTTTATCTGGAAAATATACTAAAAGAGCGAAATTTTTTAACACGCTGATATTAAACACCGATGTTATATATTTCTTATTTTATAACTGAAGATTCCGGAATAACTTTATTTTAAGAGCGATGACGTTAATAAAATTATAATCATAGATTTATTACGTTAATACTAAATTAAATTATCGGGATATTTATAATTACTCTTCTTATATTATAATCGACATTTTCTGTTAATAGTTAGCTTATATAGCATTGTAGTTTATAAAAAACTTACATGTATTACGTAATTCAAAACGTATTTTTTGGAGTGAAGTTCCTTTTTGTGAAAAGATTAGTATAGGGGGATAGCTTGTCCTAGAAACCTAGTTTATTCCTGGGGGTTGAATAAACGGAGTTGAAGCCAGATGACGTCATTCTCGACCCCATTTCCGGTTTCCCGGTGCAACCAGTTATCCAGCTCTGTGTCCCGTTGACCCGAAATTCCTCATGAATTGAAGGACGTTCGTTCACAACGAGTCGATCTGCCGTGCATGAATGAATTTTCCGCTTCAGTATCATTATTTTCTCGTGGTGAGAAAAAAACTTACGCTTAAAGTGGCGATTAATTGAACCGCGAATTCCACGTATAAGTAACGCGATTTCTATTATGATGGAAATTTATATGATTATGTTCATTGTAATTATTATATTCTTTATAACTATTACGCGCACTTAAAGAAAACTAAAAGAACTTTGAACACACTCTCTAAAAATTCCAAATCTCTGATCAAGATAACATAATTTGATAAATTAGCTTCTCCAAACATGTGTCTATCTCGTGAGATTAAAATCAATGATTAAAATTTAAATTTTTCACATATCTTCTATAGACTACGCTTTTTTCATTTTTTTTTTTTTTTTTATAATAGTAGATCGGATCTACTATTATAGAATTTAATATTGTGGCATTTTATTTTGCTTTTAATACTCTACAAGCCGATATTATTATCATTTTTATTTCTATGTTTACGTATTTCTGCAACATTATACTGCGATTTGCAAAATTGCAACGTTGCTATAAATTATTATAAATAATTTTATTTGCGCTTAAACCATTTTATTCTCGCTCTAATCTACTTATAATTGCCCTGACCTTTGCATGACATCGAGCCCACAATTGCTATCTCTATATACATACATGTCTTGCCGGTCTTGCGTAATCACTATATATTGATAAAATATTAAGTCTACTCTACAACAGCTGTAAGCATAGTAGTAAATGGTAAGCATAAAAGTAAATTATAAGAATTAACCAATCACAATCAAATATGAGGAGAACATTCGACTATGATTCGTCAATTCTTATAACTACAGTCACTTGCAAATTACATCTTACAGTTATTGTAAACTAAGCTTTAGTGTTATCGGTTAAAGATGTTTACGACTTAACGCCATCAATTTATGTATAAATATCGGTTGATGACGATTGACATTCTTAGTGTTCTCGTAACAAGATATTCAAGTGGATACGGACAATGGAATTTTTAAGCTTCAATGTTTCAAGCAAGTTGCTTACTTTAAAGAAACGAGATGTTCTTCCAAAACCAGCTGCAAATGAGGTCCGAATTAAGGTCACATATTCCGGGATTTGTGGGACAGATCTTCATATTTTGGAAGTATGTTAATTATTATTGTAAAAATTGTAAAAAGATTATTTTCATTATCGAAATTGTAAAAAATAATTATCACAATTATTTAGAACCATTGTAACTTTTAACGTTCTACAATTAATATAATTTTTATAAATGCAATGGTTTTTTTTTTATTTAGCGACGTTGTTTATTCGTAGGAGATAATTTATGCTACAAAAATATTTTATTATTTTAAAATATAAAAGTTTCAGACAAAATCTACATAGCGCAGCACGTGAATCTCATAAAATTTTTGTAACTTTATTTAAGTTTCAAAAAGAACTCCATGTGATGAATGAATTTCGTACTCTACAATATAAATATAATATAATACTAATAAATGGTATGTTATATAACAGTTATATTGTGGAGTGCGAAATTATAACATTGTCATTATAAGTTCGTCTTGCTTACACTTTTTTACACTTTTTACACTTAAAATAAGATAGATATATATTTTGCGCTAAAAAGAAAGAAAGCGAAGATGCTGACTGTAAAAAGTGTAAGCAAGGTGATAGACTTTATGTTACTTTCAATTTGTGTTGCCTGAGTTGAGAACTTATTTATTTAGTCAAATCTTATAAGTCCTAAAAGCTCAGTAATATGAACTCTCTGAGAGTTCATTTTGTCGAATTTTATAAGCTTGCCGAGAGCTCAGCAAAATGAACTCCCGTTGGAAACTTAATCGAAGCTTTGAGCTGTGTGGGAAGTTATGAGACACAATTAATAGTTTTATTATTTAAATTACTTGAAAATTCTTTGGAAATATTTAAAGTAGAAAAAATACATTTTTCGAGTCACAATCAGTAACTATTTTATTATAGACTGATAATTATACTTTTATTTGAACTAACGTGATTTAAGATAAAGATTAAAACTTTGTTATCTCATAGCATGATATATTGCCTGACACACGAGTATAAACATATACTGAGATATATATATATATATATATATATATATATATATATATAATATATACATACACGCTTTGATTTTGAAATAACGTATTTTTTAGGGTAGCTTTCCCTGTAAAGAAGATGGACCTCTGACTCTTGGGCACGAATTTGTAGGTACTATCGATGAAGTCGGATCGGAAGTGACCGTCTTTAAAATCGGTCAACGTGTAGCTGTCGATCCTAATAATGGGTGCAACAAATGCGATCATTGTCACAACGCGAATTATCATTATTGTGCATATGGTGGTATAAATAATACCATAGGTATTTTCAAAGATGGTGGATGGGCTACACACGCGCTTGTTCCAGAAACACAGGTACATACAGAACACTTCAAAAAGCCCGGATGTAACAGATTCTTTGACCAATTACTTCGACCAATTTAGTATTGGTCTTTTTTCTTAGTAAAAATATCTGAGCATTAATGCAGAATGTACATTAAAAGTTGCTGAAACTAATCAGCTATCGTTATTAAATGCAATATTTTTTATCATTGCGTCTGGCATGAATATTAAAAAATATTTAATATTTAATATTTTATGCATTTAATATTTTAAGAAAATGACAATTTATTTACATATCATCAAAGATGATCGGAAATATTTATATCATTTAATAAATCTTATGTAATTTAAAAGATTTAATGAATAAATCGTTCATTTAATAAAAGGAGTATGAAAACCTCATCTATCTTGTATAATTAATAATTCCTATAAGAATTGGTGACTTTCAATTCAGCAGAGTATGATAAAATAAGTAATGAAAGCATGAGCGTATAAATTTAATATGACATGTTATAAAAGTTATAGTTTGAAAATTTAACTTCCACACAATAAAGATACTGAGGATGATCTAAATAAAGGGTTGAAAGGATATATATTTGTTATATTATACTAAACGACAATTTTATATAAAATGTTATTTATATCGTTTGTTACATTAAGAATTAATAGAAGCTTTCATACTCCTTTTATTGAGTTATTTATTTAATGTAAATGTTTATAAAAATGCTAAATATGCCAATCTTAATGTGATATATATTTTCAAAATGCTAAATTCTGAATGATATATATGATATATATATATATATATATATATATATATATATATATATATATCGGAAATTTGAAAAACTTTATTTAATTTTTCTTTTTTTAAATGTCCTCTATTAAAAAAATATTTTAATTTTTCTGCTTCCCATATGTGTTTAAAAAAGCTGATTAAAATTTTTGCAATTAAATTCGTATATAAATAAATAATATAAATAAATAACAAAAGTCTAAAATTTAAAAACTGATTAAATAATACATAACTATAATTATTTTTAGATAAAATTTATTTTAATAGCATTTAATTTAAAGCTATAAAAATGTGTGGAAAAAGATGAGAAGATGTGATGTAGACAGAGATGATCTCGATATTTCTATTGAGAAAAAGTCGACTCTATATAAATTGATCAAAGCGATATCTATATTCACCGTTAATAAAATATATAATATTTTGTGCAACCCTTCATTTTTACTATTTTTCGTTCTATTTTAATCATCTGTTTCATTCTTGCGTTATGATATTCGTATTTGTTTGATATTATCGGTGTTTACGATAGATATACTTAATCCCGGATGAAATTGAAATGCATCAAGCAGTGCTGACTGAGCCGTTGTCATGCATGGCTCACGGCTGGGATAGAATAAATCCTGTAAATGTAGGAAACAAGGTTTTGATTATGGGCGCGGGTATCATAGGTTTACTATGGGCTTGTCTACTTCATTTGCATGGCCTCAGAAAGACTGTCACTATTAGTGAACCGCAACAAAAACGGAGAGAACTTGCCTCTAATCTTGGTAATATGAATAATGAAAAATTTGAATGAATATTGAAAATTTTAAAAAAACTCCCCACTCCCTCTCTCTCTTTTTCTAATGGCGATATATTTTTGTATATAGATCTCGATTATAAAGTTAAAAATCCGACGGAATTAAAAGAGGAGTTTGATTTAGCTGTGGATTGCTGTGGTAATGCTCCAGCCATGGAAAAGGCCATGTCTTTTCTGGGGCACGGTGGTCGTTTATGCGTATTCGGTGTCGCTAATCCGAAAGCAAAATTATCGATTGAACCATTTCAGGTAAACTTAACTCTTCTGAGAGTTATAAAATTTTAATAGTTTCTTACTAAAAGTTATAATTATTATGCAGGTTTACAAAAAGGAGTTGAGCATCATAGGCGTAATTGTAAATCCCTACAGTTTTTGTAAAGGATTAGCTTTGGTGCAAGCAATGTCCGAACAATATCTTAACTATAATAAATTAGGAATCAAGATATTTTCTTTGTCTCAATATAAAGAAGCTCTCGACGCATTGAAGAAAGGGGACATAAGCAAAGCTGTTTTCAAGTTATAAAACAAAGCTCTGTTTGTGCTAACAAGTTTTTGTATGTATAATAAAAACAGACAAAGAATATCTTCTTTTTATAAAATTTTATTACTTACTCTATACATAAATTTGACCAAGTATATAAATGGATGGAGTTTTAAGTAATATCATAAGTACAAACGAATACGATATATATATATCGATATATATATATAAACTTTACCACTGTTATATCCATGGTACATCTGATAATATACAGTTGTTGACAAGATGTATAAATACTATAATTATCATAAATATTACGAGTATCATGTTGAGTTTTAAATACAAATTACAATAGCAATTAAATTAGCAAGTATAAAATTGGAAACTTGAATAAAACTGTATAACAGTGACGATCTTGTAATATGTTGTTAACTCTGACTAATTTACAAAAAATTTTAACTCGTTTAAAAAGTTATTAACAAATGAAATGGATCGTGTAAACGTACATTGAATAATATAATTTTAGAAATTCTATGTTATTTGCAACATATATACATATTTAAGTAAATTATTGAGTACAACTCAATAAAAACGATCTAATCAAAACTTTAGTTTAATTTTAAGTTAGAAGTAAATATATAAGTTTGAGTTAGATTAGATTAAGTTATTTTTTTTTAGTTGAAGGAGCATGGAACACTTTTTTGCTCCGTTGAAGCTCTCTCGTTGAAGCATATTTGCTTAAAAAAAAAACAAATATATATATATATATATATTCAAATTGTTTTGTCAAAGTTAAAAAATAAAATAAAATATATTCCTTTTATTTTCTAATATAACATCGAAAATTTGCGAAAATATATACTGTCGAAACATAATGTATAAGAAAATGATTAACTTTGATTGTTGATAACTTTAATAGATAACAAACGACAGCTAAAACTTTTTGAAAGTTCCTTAGAGCTATTCACAACATTTGTCAAAATTATTTAAATCGATGAGATCGTCATTGCTATGTAGTTTTATCGAAACTTGTAAAGAGTATATAAAAACTTATTGAGATTCTTTTTATTCAGATTCCTGTTCCCTACTTTCTCTTATCAAGTTGTATATATATCTGTGATACGTCTTGTTAAAAGAGATCACGATTATAAATGTGCAATAAGTAGAAATACATACTTGATAAAACGCATAAAGTTATGTTTATATTGTACATACGTACAAGTAATGTACGTATAGGTAATGTTTTACATTATACACATGTGCATAATTTTACTTCTAACATAAATTACACTTTTTATATCACGAACAAGGCACTAACATCAACATTGTTTTCTTTGTTCATGACAAATTGTTTATTATAATGGGATAAATAGATAATTTTACAAATCCGTATTGTCGATTTGTGATTACTAATAATTATAAATAAGATAATAAGTTTCGTAATATTATCTTGTTTTACTTCTCCATTGTCTATCAATTGTATTAAACTCAAGTTCTTATTATAGCCATATTCTGATATGTTACTATTGAAAATCTATAGTATACATAACATAAACTGTAGATTTTTAGTACTTGCAACGTATATCCGAACATAGCTTATATCGTCTATGCTACGTTACATAACATCAGATGCTATCATAAATGTGTACTGGTATGTTAGTTTGTATGTTTCCAACATTTGTATATCGTTGGTGTCTATATTCATAAGAATACATGCATTATTAATTTTTATTCTAATATAATTAAAATGTCAACAAATATCATATCAGCGTGACAAATTTAGAATCATGTCATGCCCCCTTTTTTGGAATGTCTTATCAGACTGAACCCTCCAATTACATTTAATATTTAAATAAAGTTAAAATTTCGATGTAAAAATTGAGCGGCGTTATTACGCAAGTTATATATAAAAAGCGGTCAATTGTAAAAATTAAAAGAATCATCTATAAATTCAATATAAAAATTATATATAAAATATATGTATATATTTACATACATATCAAAAATTTATTCTACAAATGTGAGAGTACCGTAAAAAATCAAAGCGTAAGTAATGATTTAATAAAATTTCTATTGATAAATTCTATAACATACTGTAGTGACACGATGTATCACGATATGCACGTTTTTCAATGATAAATTATTTCACTTATAAATAATTATAAAAATAATTACATGATACAAATATAGAAAGTAAGTTTAGTAAAACCATAACTGAGATGATCCTTTACAGCTCAGATTTTGGTTTTACATCATTATTGCAATAACAATAGAACTGATGGTTGCATAGAACCATTTTATGAAGCAACATTGACTTGCCCCTGCCCATCGAAGGCCCGGATAGTTAATATTTGGCGTAGAAATTTCTGTAAATATCAAACATACGTGTATGTACAAATATGCATATAGAAATCAATTCAAGATTTACAATCATACGATGTCTAAACTATCATTACAGCGCTACCATCCAGCCTTAATCTGTTGTCACCATTTTTGCTAAGTCATCAAAATTGATTACTAGTCATTTTTTCTTCTTGACCTTATATGAAATTTCAAATTTTACATGTGCTTTTGTTATCTCTTTTAATAACAAATTCCTATTCGCTCACTGAGACTGTACTGGACACGTATTATGGAACTACTTAAAATAGATTCCGACTGTTCAATTATTTTCTATTATTTTTTAAAGATAAGGGGATAATAAAATAATTTCAATCTTTTAGTATCTGATTACTCTGCATCATGAACCAAATGCTTAAATACAAACGACATGGCTGATA
>Ga0157363_1006376_pt1 | contig 11077 bp, 5 predicted proteins | sample AttsexASBM1_FD_111477 | JGI IMG/M metagenome (GOLD analysis project Ga0157363, IMG submission 111477) | Fungus gardens microbial communities from leaf cutter ant in Ribeirão Preto, State of São Paulo, Brazil - Atta sexdens ASBM1 | ecosystem: Host-associated > Fungi > Mycelium > Unclassified ...
AAAGACGGAAGGGATTTCTGCATCGCATTGTGACTGGGGACGAAAAATGGGTTCATTACGATAATCCCAAGCGCAGAAAATCATGGGGAGTTCCCGGCCATGCTTCCACGTCGACGGCCAAATATTCACGGCCCAAGGTCATGCTCTGTATTTGGGACCAGCTCGGCGTAGTGTATTATGAACTGTTAAAACCGACTGAAACAATCACAGGCAATCGGTATCGAACGCAATTGATGCGTTTGAGCCGAGTATTGAAAGACAAACAGCCGCAATACAACGAGAGACACGATAAAGTGATTTTGCAGCATGACAATGCTCGACATGTTGCGAAAGTGGTCAAGACATACTTGGAAACGTTGAAATGGGAAGTTCTACCCCACCTGCCGTATTCTCCAGACGTTGCTCCCTCTGACTATCACTTGTTTCGATCAATGGCACACGGCCTGACTGATCAGCATTTCCGGTCTTATGAAGAAGTAAAAAATTGGATCGATTCGTGGATAGCCTCAAAAGATGACCAGTTTTTTCAACGCGGGATTCGTACGCTACCCGAAAGATGGGAGAAAGTAATAGCCAGCGATGGACAATACTTTGAATCATAAATGTATTATAACCAGTTTTTTACAATAAAGCCTCGAATTTCGGAAAAAAACGGCGGAAGCAAAGTTGTACACCTAATATTAGATATTCCTCATTTGGACATCATTTTCAATATAACTAAATGTTCTCATAAAAAAGTTCTCTTAAAGTTTTTATTCTGTATAAATATTTTGCTGTCTGAATATCACTACTGATAGTGTCACTACTGACACTACTCAGTAGTGTTACTACTAGTGTTCAATACTATTGTATTACTATTACTGCTAGTATATACTATTAGAGCCAGTAATAGTATTATTATATAATGTAGTAGCATATAACATTAGATCTAACAATAGTTTCAGTAATTTTCAATACTATTGCAGTAGATATTACTGGTATTATTAATGTAAACATTTACTTATGTTCATTACTACTGCAGTGACATTAGTGCAAGATACTAGTATCTAGTGTTCAGGATTGTTATAGTGCTACTAGGTATTTAGCTCCTTGTTATTAACAGAATATTCTGCATATATATAACATATAATAACATAAAACTATTTTTAATAATTAAAGTATTTGATATAAAAAAAAATCGTTATGTTTTGCTGTCCAAACGGAATTATTTTTTTTTCCTCCTTTCGCTATATTTCTGTTGATTACGTTTGTCTCACATCGTCTATATAGAATACTTCAGCTTAATATTTACGTGACTGTTCCAATCGAAAACTCAGTCAGATAATAGTATTGCTCTCTATCAAGGCCAGTACGGCGTGACACGGCTAGCGTGAGCCAATCAAATCATTCGCAAGGCGAATGTCGCGTGCCGGTCCATAATTTTTTTTTAAAACACCGTAAACCGTAAGCTGTAAGAAATTAACCAATCACAGTAGATTGTTTTTCTTATATTTGATTGTGATTAATCAATTTTTTAAAACTTACTGTTTACGTCTTCTTAAAGCAAGATTGTGGACCGAAACATAACAACGAAATTCCGGGAAGAGATAACTTCGCTCGTCGGCGAGGAGAAGTCCAATTTCCCACGTGTCGAGATCTTTATCACAGTATTATCACAGTACTATACAAAAATCAGTAAAAATTATTTGACAAAAATTTCTCAATCCTTGTAATCATTTGAAATAATGTATTCATAGTCAGACCTTATACTTAAGGCTTCCTTAAATTTATCTTTAGATGCTCAGCAACCAATGAAATAATTCGTATCTAAAGATAAATTTAAGGAAGCCTTAAATATAAGGCCTGACTATGAATACGAGTAAATGTTATCGCACCAATCACGGCCCGTAACGCACATATCGTTCGTCTATCAAACTCTCGCATGAGATTTCGGTCGTTCAAGCTAAGAACATTATTATTTTGTAGTTCTGCGTTATGTTACATTTCTATTTAGTTCATCATTTTTCTGTTATCGTTGTAACTTTATTCAACCTGAAATAGCATAAACAAGCGCGAACTACTCACGCTTCATGCGAGGCGCCTGACGAGTGCTGACCAATCAGGAATCAGCTTGAGGAAAGAGCGACTCGGACTAGGAAGAAAATTAGATAATAAGATTAGGAAATTAATTAATAATTTAAAAATTTTATTAGGGCGCGAATGCGAGCGTGGCATGACAGCGCACTAGTTTATCATGCCAGAGATTCTGGGTTCGATCCCAGGAACGAAAATATTTATGTTTCTCCTCTCGGAAAAGGCCGGCAACCTCCAAAGAGTATTCTTGCCCACACCTCTCGAAAAATCCGCCATTCGGAACCAGCATTAAAACTGTATATCCCATATGCTCGTGGCAATTGAATAATCAGCGCGTCACAAGCGTATGAGAGAAGTGTAATATAGGTCAGAGAGGCCTAACACGTAAGAAGAAGAAGAAATCTTATTAAATAACAGGAAATTAATTTGATCTCTCGATTCTACATAAAATTTGTTGCTTCCGTGTCAAATTCCAATTTTCGCACGACAAATATTTCTATAGAAAATTCAATATCTAAATTTAGCAATACTAATTACTCAATACTAATTTCTGAAAAATCGAACCACTCTTTTCCTTCCGACTTGCGCTTACCATATATAAACGCGGCGAAAATCGAGCAAAATGATTTTTGATTCACTCTTTGTATATATTATAAAATAATTTTCTTCGATCCACTCAGGATCATTTTTGATTCAGCCGAATATCTATTCGGATCGGAATATCTCGAAAAGGAAGAGCCTGAAATTTGGAATATTTGGAATATTTGGAATAATAATGTAATAATTCTTGAATAAGACAAATATCTCTGTTTCTTTAATACTCTGCTTTTCTCTAGACACCAAAGGGGTTGATCACACGCTTGTCGAAACTCCTCGATTCTACTGCTCCTGGACTGACTGTAGAAACTGCTTGTAGAAACTGCTCAGTCCTTCCTTTCATACATTATCCTTCAGACACTTCATATTGATTTTTCATTAAAATATTTGCAAATGGCCGTCTCGCGTCAAGCTCCGGAGGCCTTCAAATTTTCGCGACGAAAGCCCTTAGAGTTGTATCTAACATTCCAGTTAGTAATAGGATACTAACGCGTTTTAGCAGAATACTTTGTAAACAATAAAGATGTAATCCATTATCCTTTTTTCTCCATTGATACGAAATGATGAGATAGTTGAATTGCTCGGATCTATTATAAATTTCCTTGCTAAATGAACGTAAATTATTTGAATCAATTATTGTTCTCAATCTTAGAAATATCAAGGATCGAGTTAAATGAATATTCTACATTCCAATTAATTAAATAATTAATTATGCTTAGACAATCTACTATTGATTTAAGATATCAAATTTCAATATAAAAGAATTCGAATGATTAATATTAATTTCTAGTAAATCTAGTCAATTAAAAATTCTTTAAAAATCTTATAGCATGCAATACGCCTGCGGTAGCAGTCTCACGGTTTGCCGTCAGCCTGAGACTCACCCCATTCTGATCGTATCTTCCCCACTCTAATAAACAATCCGCCTCTTCCAATCTACATCACATAATTTCAATTTTCGTGCATAAATTAGAATTGTTACACTGCCGATCGTAACATTAGAGTAAGAGTAGATTAATAGACTAATTAGTTATAATCATCAGTTCTGAATGCTATTTAAAAATTAATGTTTACAATTATGCTTTCGATTGTTTCAGCGCTTGTATCGACGGTGACACATATTATTTGTCTTTGTGTGTAACTAAAAAGTGAACAACTGTTACATTTCATTCTTTTTATTTAACAAAAAAATTATTTGAATTACTCTTGTTACTTCATCTAATTGTTAAAATTAATATATTCAACTGGTTGACTGTATATGTACGTACAAGTTGCATCAGTTTGGTGAGTGTCAATCTGCTCTCTCTCTTTCTCTCTCTCTCTCTCTCTCTCTCTCTCTCTCTCTCTCTCTCCTTGTTGGTTCTTTTTAAAAAAATAATAAATAATTTCACATATATCTTTGACATTCTCATTCTTATTATAGCTTCATTTTATAAGAATTACTTGTTCCTTTTTGGTAAACTAATGATGAAGTTAAGGAACCTCTTTTTATGTTGAATGATTGGCACCACAATTGATACACAATTTGCCAAATTAAAATTATACTAATACCGTACCGTTGAGAATGACTTGAAGTAAGTCGAAACGCGTACGGACTTATACGAAGTTTTTATACTTTTATATTAAAAATGAACTTATAAACATTACATTGTTATACTTGCGCACCGAGTATCGGAGATCTGATGTCTCCTACTTCTTCTTACATTCTAATCTTTATATTAATATATATAATTTTGGAACAATTAATATTATTTCAGCTTGTAGAAATAATATTTTATATTACAGTATTATTAAAAATAAGTTAACATCAAAGATATCTTCATTTGTACATTATATTTAACATTAATTATATTTAACATTAATTATTCTTTCTATACGTGTTCCACCTCTTTCATGACATCTTTGATCAGATATGTTACAATTATACGTCCATTAGCATTATAGATGTTTCTCGAAAGAGCAATTCCCATACGATTGCGAAAATCAAGCATGCTAAGTGAAAGTATATATTCGGATAGGTGATCACATGGGAGCATTATAAAGTTAGTTCTCAAATTTATAAAGAATACTTTTTTTATTATAATTTTATCGTATATTCTCTGAAATATGATGCTAATCAATAATACTTATTTTCGCAATAATCAGTAAAAGTTCAATGAAATTTCAATAAAATTTTTTCATGACTGTTACACTACTAATGACACTACTTGTCGAATTTACTTATTGCACTAGTGAGTTTTTTTCTATAAGAGATGAAGATATTAATTAATATACATTTTTTTTATTAATAACATTTTATTAATAACATTTTTTTTACTTTAAATTTTTCATGGAATTGTATATTTAAAGGTTTGTAAGGATTAGTTAAAAAGGAATAAGTAATTAAACAGTATATACTATTAAATAATTTTTATACAAAATTATATTTTACAACAGTTCACATTTTTTGCGCCGCTGAAATATAAAAATATTCTAGATGACTATTCTAAGTATTATCTTATCAATCATCAAAAGTGAATTAACTTAACTTTATAAAAAAATCGTCAAAAAAGGTGGTTTTTTAAAGATTGTTGAAACAAAAATGACAAAAATAACATTAGTTAAAAAAATTTTTTTTTTGTCTATATTGTTTCATTAGTCAATAATTTTCTTTTTGTCGAATTGAAAAAATAGTTTTATCCCTTTTCTTGGGAACCTAATTTTTTGAGTTTAGCAAATTTAGTACATTTTTCACAAATTTTTTGCATTGTAATAATTATAATAATAGCATTCACAATTGTTATTGTTAGAATTTTGACGTTTTAAAATTAAAGTTTGACAAATACTTATAAAAATCAATTTCTTTATTAAAAAGTATTAAGAGAGGTATTAAGAGTTTCTTTATTAAAATATACAATTTTTAAATATGTTTCCAATTTCAACGAGAATAATAGTATATTTTCAAATAAGTTTCCGGTATTTGGTCTCTCGAAACAATGCAGCCTTGAATTGGTAGATTTCTCGATCAAACTCATAACAACTTAACGACTTTGTGCCCCATCGAACTATTGCCAATATCGACGTTATCAGAGACTTCGTTATCTGTGTCTTCGATTTTCGATTCCCTATGTTTTCTGACATTGCTGGCATACCGCGAAATCGCCGGATAAGGATTTCCAAGTTATGATCAAGACATCGTTTAGAAATAAAGTGTCTTGCAGGTGTAATAGCAGATGTAATAGGGAGATCTACTACCGACGTAGTCACATCGAATAGTGAGTTACTATTCGCCAGCAATTGCCCGAGACTACTCATATTTGCACGTATATATTTCGTAATCTTTTATGCACGCGTAAACACAGATATATAAGGATTTGTGCATGTGTACATGGACTACACTAACGAGGTGCGGATCCGTGATCCATAGATGCAGGATAAAGAGCGACTTTTGCCAATCGAGCGAGTGAGTGAAAGAGTAGAGACGGAAGATTATAGGCACGTATTGGCGCATCGGTCTCCTGGGCTCACCGGGCACGAGGAGACATGGGGATATAAATGTAATCCAGAACCCAGACGTGACGTACATAGCCTAGCTCGGCCGTTCGCTTTTCGCTAGTCTGTTCTTGTAATTCTTGATAGTCGCGGATACGTATAGCTACGATAGCGTTGACTAGATGTGACTCTGAGCACACACATGCGTGTGTGATACGAGGATTTTCCGATATCCATCATTTTCTTTTTTCATTATGCAGTGGTCTCTCCTCCAAATAAAGAGCATAAAAAACTCTTAGTAGGTATTAAGAATAATTGTATTAAGAATTAATAACTGTATTAAGAATAACAACAGAACGGGACTTAAAAGGAATTGTGACTAATTGAAAAATGACTCTTAATAAATGAAAATAAATATATTTCTGTGACTCTTCTTCGATGAAAAATAATTTCGTATATTATAAGTGTCTATGAACCTTCACTGTTAGTGCGTAAGTAATGTACGTATAAGGCAATAAGATACACTTCGTAAACAATTGGAATGTACTTAACAACGTTTAAACACATTTTTGGATAAATGTTAAGAAAAGAAGAGTCATTTCCAATGACTTTGACTTTAACATATATTATCAAGGTAATGGCCTTGAGTGATCTCCGCAAGAAGTTTTAATTGTCAGTCGGTATTCGTTAAAAAGTTATTAACAAAAGAAGTTTAAGACATATTGTCTTATTTCTAGTAGATACAATATTAAATATATTATTTAGCAAGTCATCATATACAAGAGTGCATCAGAAATAACTTAGAAGCCTAGATAACTTTGGTATGGTGTGATGTAATCTGAACGCTCTCCTTCGTGGTGATTTATGAATACTATTAATAAGTAAAGATTACTTTGTATATAATATCTTTTACAATTGTAAGAACAGTATTTTTCTCACTTTTTTATTTTAATATGGAAAAAATTGACTATGGTACACTTTTAAAAGTAGCGCAATACATTTTTTGATTATAAGAATTATAATACAATTGTGACAACCTTAAAATTGGTATATCTTAATGATTATATATGGCTGTTAAGATATATCTATCTTATGTATCGATAGGCAAAAATTATCATTGTTTCCGGTGGCAACTGTAACGTTTTTTTCATGAAGTATTTTTGCATGAATAGGCAAATGTCTTAAGTATGCAGTTATTTACTGCAAGTAGAAATAAAATCTGTAACGATATACATATCTATATCGATATCTTTATTTCAGTATGCTATAATTTCATTTAATATAATTTGATCGAATAAAGATAGTTATCATCCTTTTTCCTATCAAATTAGTTGAAATTGGCTTCACGCTCATCTTACAGGATAACGATTTATTTTTTAGACATATGTATTTTAGAGCCATTTTGACACACATTTCATGATTTTTTGATTCACTTGAGAGAGTGCATGCAGGTGCTTTTGTGATTGCATATAAATCAAGGAAGATAATCGTGATGTAGATGAATTGTACGTGATGTATACTTCTTGTATCTTTTAAAACTCATAAGGATATAAAATCAGGAAAATTAAAGGCGAAACCGAATACCGTAACCTATCAACCATTTAAAAATAATGTTTGTATGTCAGGATCGGTCGATTGAGAATCGCGAATACGTAGATGCTTAACGAGAGTACTCGTGTGGAAAGAACGAAAGGGGACCGTCAAAATATAACGATTCATATTATAGTCGCCACCATTTCGTCTTTATCAATGGCTCAATGGCGATTCTTATATTGTCGATGTATTGTATCGCATGTACATTGATGCTTTGTCGATTTACTGAACATCATAAAATTAATTAAACTTCCTGGCGGAACGTAATTTATCATAGTGTCAGTATTTCTGTTTTAGAACAAATTGTGATTTCGTAATCCTAATAATTTCACTTATGTTATTAAATAATAGAAAGCACGTTAAATTCATTGATAATATAGTTATAACATTCTAATAACTTAATAAAGAAAAGTTGGTTAGTATTAAGTGGAACTTTTGGCATAAAATTAAACTTTTAAATTTGAGTTTGATCTTCACGTGATATATATTTTTATTGGAGATATTTTATAGTTGATAAACAAACCTCGAAATGTCAAATTCTGATATTAGTGAAATTTTATACACTTATACGTATGAAATATAAAGTAAAAATAATAGCCATGATGAGCCAACGCAGATATTAAATACAAATTAATATTAATTTATTGTGATATCGTATATAGCAAATGTAATATAAGTAAACATTTTAATCATTGTTTTTGATCTTCTTCAGTACAAAATAAACAATATAAAGAAAAAATTATAATCCAAAATTATAAAAACTTCATTTTCGTAAATTCATATGATCGTAGTCATCATATATATTCTTCATATATATTCTTGTAATGATAAAGATAGTTGATATACATATTATATATATACATATTATATATATATTAGGTGTTGTAAAAAGAAATCCATTATTTTTGCATGAAATTGAATGGAAAAATAATGGATTTCTTTTTACTACACCTAATATGTATATATATAGAAGAAAGTCACCGATATCGACATACCACTTTGCTTTTAGATATTTCTTAAACAAAAAATAAAAATAAAACTTTAAAAACATAAGTACAAATTAAAAAGTGTCTTCTATCAAATAGTATAAGCAGTTTTTATAATACTATTTGCAATTTTGCAATAATTAATTTTTTCGTAAGATAAGCAAAAATGAACGTCTGACAAAATGAACTCCAAAACTGACACAGCAAACATTAATACTACGTATTCTTTTTCTTTTACAGAAATTATAAAGTACCCACAAGTATAAAGTACCTACAAGTAAATAGTATAAGATATTCCAGAATCTTTTCACTTCGTTGTAAAACATTTTTATTGAATTATATGCATATTTATTTTATTTTGGTGTAAATATGTGACACTATAGGTTTTCAAGAGTTTTTCCATATATACACGATTGTCTTCAACTTCAATAGAACTATTTGACAATATAGAGCAACATTATAAAGTTTAAGTTTGCTCGTGATCTGTTTTAGACAGGTGTGGCGGTTTACGCTACAGCTCAATTTTAAATTTAAAATCATATTATGAAAATATTAAGAGAAACAATAATATAAATAAAACTGATTTAGGAAATTACAAACATTTAAAACGATTTTATCAATAATATTATCAGTAATCAACAATATAGTCACTATTATTTAAACTACGTAATTTACAAAAAAAATCATAAGAATTTTATTTTTGCATTCGTAGAATTCGTTTTTAGTTGATTTGGTAGAAATAAACCACAAATACACGAATTATGAATTTGTACTTCTTTAATTAGTTAAATAGATTATGATTTTATTAGTATTAATAAAGTGCAACAGTTAATTTCTGAAAAATAAGGGAGTGTCACTTTCGGAGACCTATGTCATTACCGGTGACTTTCCTCTATATATTATATATATATTGTGACGTGACGTTTCGTCTGTCATTCTTTCGCGGATAAGTTTCGCGAGTGGGGAGGAAGATCCTATGTTCTCCAGCTCGTGAGAACGAGTCAATTTGCATGCGGGCGCTGACTTTTGTGCGCCGTTTTAATTGATTTTTATCATCTTTTGCGAAAATATTTATTTAGCGATAATTCGCTCGAAGATCGGTGGCTATATTGCGTATTGTATCGAGCTGTCTCACTCGGTGGCTAGATGGAAAGAAGACCACCAGGGAAGATTTCCGAAGAAGTCCTGGAATATTCCCAGTACTGATACAGGCGGGGGTATCTCTTATTTATTTTTTCTATTTGCGTTTGTTATTTGCGTCCTTTTTTGCCGATCCTGTTTTGCAGGGAAAATTCAAGGATACTAAACCCTAGGGCAAAATTGTGCGCGTTATCTCAAAAAAGTAACGCGTTACTTTACTTTTTTTAAAAAGAGTAACTCGTTGTCATTACTCGTTACTAAAAAGTAATGTGTTACCGTTACCTTTTCTTGAAGAGTAACGATCCGCAAACTTTAACTTTTTCGTTATTTCTTTATAATGCTAAAGTAAGTTATTAGATTTTAAAATTACATTAGCTGATAATTAATTTAATACTAATACTAATGTAAAATAAATATTCAAACTTGAAACTCTCTACTAACTAGTTTGTATATAGAGCAACCTTTTCTCTATATTAAACTTACCTATAGTTTTACTAATTCTTTATTTTATTTAGATAATATCGTTATTTTAATGTACTCATTTTTATAAGAATTTAGATTAAACAGATAATAGATTATATATTTATTTTTAATTTGTTAATGTTCTCTGATGAATATAAATCGATGAAATTTTTATCAATAGACTCATTTCAGTATAATTCATAATGAAATGAGTTAATTGATAGAGATTTCAGCGATTTTCAGCGAATTTATTTCGACTAGGATTACTTACCAGGTGTATAAGCTTAAATTCGCTGTTTGCTCATAGGTGGTATTAGTGAACGTACAAAGCTACTCTGGGCACACAATACACTTTTTTTTATGTGTTTGACATCTGTCAACATTAACCAGTGAACATCATCAGCAATTTCATACAACAACATACATTTTTTCTTTCGTAATCATGTCTAGTTTTTTGATAAAAAAAAAGCATGTGCGGGAAGCTTTGCTTTTCTGTTTCAATTTGAAGAAATCACATCGAATGCTTTTGAAGACCTATGGCGACAATGCTTTATCGGAAACAACGTACAGAGATTGGTTTCGCCGATTCAATGACGACAATTTTGACCTGAGTGACAAGAAGCGTGAAAATCGGCCAGGAAGATTGAAGACTGTCAATTGCAGGCTCTTTTGGACGAGGACAATACCCAATCGCAAAAAATGCTTGCCGAGCAATTGGGTGTTTCTCAAGCAGCCATTTCCATGCGGCTACATGC
>Ga0157363_1006377_pt1 | contig 11076 bp, 6 predicted proteins | sample AttsexASBM1_FD_111477 | JGI IMG/M metagenome (GOLD analysis project Ga0157363, IMG submission 111477) | Fungus gardens microbial communities from leaf cutter ant in Ribeirão Preto, State of São Paulo, Brazil - Atta sexdens ASBM1 | ecosystem: Host-associated > Fungi > Mycelium > Unclassified ...
CATTTTAGAAGGCCAAATGTTAACGCTTTAAAACCACAAAAAGGCGGGAAGATATATAAAATTTAAATTATTATTTCGGTTGTATCAAATCTAAAGCTCAGAACTTTTTTGTACACCTAATAACACGCTAACATTAAGTTATAATCGCATGTTCGCTGAAAAAAATATTTATATGGGTATATATTGAATCTTTTTCGATCCTACTAGCATAATCGTATAGTATTGCAATCCACATGAAAAATTACAAATTATATTAACTTCACATGCAATATGTATTTTTGGAATTCCATTGAACATAGAATTTCATATACAAACCTAAATAGCAATGTGTCTGTCTTGTTGCTGACATATTGCTTGCTAAGTATGTGTTGCTATTAAAATTGCAGCCACTGCATACTCATTTGTTGGCAACTTGATATCTTCACGATAACATTAAGCAACTTGTCAGTAAATTGCCAACAATTTTAAAATCATCATCATCAAAATTTTTACTATTGCCATCATAATAATATACAGCATCATACAATGCTTGCCAATATCACAAGATAACATCGACGCAATTATCTTGCTGTTAAACTATTGGAAAATACACACACACACACACACACACACACACACACACACACACACACACACACACACACACACACACACACACGCACGCACGCACGCACGCACGCACGCACGCACGCACACGCACACAGTTGTCTGCATGTTGCTGCAATGTCAATATATTCAAAATCGTTGAAGACAAATTTACGGCAAATTGCCAACATCATAAGCAATCATAGACTTGTGCGATTTTTGCTGAAATACTTTGCTTTCTGGGAAATGTGATTTATAGAAATGAACATATTAAAGCTATTGTATACTAACCTAATCTGAATGTAAAAGTGAGATTAATAAAATATCCAATGTATACTTTTTATCAAAAATATAACAATAAAATGTATTGGCTAATAAGAGAATTTGGCGGTTTAATCCGTTTCTTTATTTTTATTAAACATACATCTTTACATCGATTTGTGTACAACAGCTTTAAAGTGCATGAGCTCGGCCAATCAAAAATGCTATTAGCCTCGCTCATCTTTTTTTTGGGGCGTTGAGTATACAGATTCTGATTGGCTACAATAAATATAAAAATCCATTTTTTTCTGTAATTTTGTATGAAACTTTTTTCTGTGTATACATTATAAAAATTTAAAATTAAATTTCACTTAAATTTAAAACTACAAGTTATTTTAAACATATAAACTATAAAAATTGTACTTTCATATTTTACCATTAATATGTATTTTTACTTTAAAAAAATCTGGAAATGAAAATTTCCAGTCGTATTTAAATAATTTTCCGATCATAAACATATAATTTCCATATAAAATTACCTGCATTTTTTCAATGAAGAAAATTTTGTAATAATACCGAGAAAAAATTTGTGTTGAGTAATTTAATGTTTTTAATCTTTGCAATAATAATAAAATACTTATTGTTAAAACGTTATACGAAGTGTTATATGAGATGAAAGCGTGAAAAATTGACAGGATATCGCGAGCGATATCCTGAATCGATTCAATTTTTCTTGGTTTTTTCGATTTCTTCTCCTTTAACATCTTCCCGTCTCACGACAATTTGATGTAAGTCAAAAGATCGTGCCCTTATTGCATTCCGACATTCCCATGAGTTTTACACCTCGCCTCCCTTTTCACAAAAGGAACCCTGCCAGGAAAATAACAGAAATTCCAGCAAAAAAATTATGTATCTCGGCTACATATCATCCGCACGATGTTCCAGGAAAAAAAAGAAGAGCTCCTGACAAAATAAAAGACGACATCATTTTATACTTCATCATTAAAGCGTAATCGTTAAAAAGATCCTAAAGCCGACTGTATTATCGACTAAACCATACAATTTTTTTTATATAATAATTACTTTTTTTTTTCACTTACTGATTTGAAAATCTTTTTCGAGGATTAAAGTATATATATTAATACGTGCTTGTGAAGCGAAGTCTACGTTCAGACAAAAAATTTCGAAATTAAGATTTCCTTTACCATTTCTTAATCCACTATGTTTCAGAGTTACCACATTGTAACAACATTTATTTCATATTAAAGCTGTGCAATGTGTGTACTTACGAAATAGTAGTTCACAGACTAGTAGTTTCACAGATTAGTAGTATGAATAAACGTGGAGTTCTTGAAATTGGACTTAGACGTAACTAATTGAAACGTAACTATACGAAAATTTATATGTACAGGGTGCATATAAATTATCAAACTCCGGACAAATTTCAATTTAAATTTTGTGCCGCTATATTGTTCGCCAGAGGTTGGCGTCGCAGGAGTTGTTAGCATCCGAGAAAGCTTGATACTTTTAGTAAACAGTATTCTCAAAATGGCCACGATGTTGAAACCAAGTGCGGAGTATAATCGAAAAGGCGCGATCATCACGCTGAGCGCTCAGCAACGGAAATAATTCGGTTCTTTGGATATCCGAAATCAACCGTTTATAACGTGATCAAATATATGGCTTTAGAACAGTCCAATGAAGGTTTCAATATGCTAGAGAGGAAAAGTCACTCGAAAGAACGCACCGCGAATGCCCCTACAGTCATTGAAAGGGCTGATTTTGAATGACTCAGGGCAAGCGTTGCAAAAATTAGCATCGATTGTTGGTATAAGCGATCCAACAATGCGTCGAATTGCCGAGGAGGATCTTCGATATAAATAGATACAAATCGTACACATTAAAAATACGACAGATGTTCTCTGAGGCTGCCAGAACAAGCCGAATTGCTCCCATTCTGGCCTCCCAATAGCCCAGATTTAAATCCCTTGGACTATTACATGGAGCGTAATTGAAAAGGTTACAAACATATTTCGGTAATGTGATGTCATTAAGGACCACTATTCAGCATTCATCGGCATGAACAATGCTATATTACAGCGTACGTGCGAACGCTTCAGACTGAGAGGCCGTTATTCAAGCTAATGAGGGATATATTGAATAATTATGCTCTACAGGGATCTCTGAAGTGTGGCATACGTGAGGTATTTATGTAATGATGTGACACGTTAATCGTTTGTGTGTAAATGCTATTTATAAATGCTATTTATAATATGATTAATCGTCTTTAGGATCCCCTGAAGGGGAAGATGAGAAAAAACAATTCTAGCAATTGCACGAGTTTCGGTTATCTTTTAAGTGCAGATAGAAAGATATAATGAAAAAAAATTTTGTATTTAGTTTAAAAAACTTTAGTTTAAGGAATAAAGAAACATTTTTTATGAACAGTTTTTTTTCACAAGCATATCGGTTCAACCATGAAGTACGATTGTACTTTTTTTATATGTGTATATCAACATGACATAAATAGGTTTCTCTATCTTGCATATATAATACAAATATTGAAAGAAGGTTATCGGAAAATTCATTCCCAGAAAACAAAGTTATATATGTAACGTACCTGTTAGTCATTTCTCACTCGACAATATACACGTTATGTTACAATTATATTGTTGAGCGGGAAATTACTAACAGGTATGTTACATGTAACTTTGTGTTTGCTAGGATAATTTATTGGTATATTCTGATATACAATAATATGATATACATAAAATATCTTGTAATGTATTAGGTGTGAGAAAAAGTTCGTGGCGTTTTTTTAATGCCATCTAACGGGAAAAAGGCTACGAACTTTTTCTCATACCTAATATTTACGCTTGCAATCAAATAGTTGTTCAATTTTCCATAAAATATTTTAGAATATTGATTAATATTGAATTTTTTAGAAATGTACTGTTGTTGGATTTAGATTTCTGATGATAAGATCCATGTACATAACTATTATACGCTTTATTCTAACAATAAAAATGAGTAATATATCAAGAAATGACCGTAAATCCGAGCTGCTTAGTCAAATTAACTATCAGCATGAATTAACTATACGCGATAAAATGTAAGTGTTTTCCCCATTCATTTATCGTTCTTTCTCTTTGCTAATGATCGACTTATCTTAACAAGTGCAACTATACATTTCTTATGATGCAATCCTTTGTACTTTTTATATCGTTTCTCCCTTTTTCATATTTTTATTCTTCTGTCTTTATAGATTATTTTTATAAAAATATATTTTAGAAGAACACTGAAATAAAATCATGTATTTAAAAAGAATATTTTATCTTATGTTTTAAGTATACAGATATAACATAATGAAATTTTTGTAAATTACGTGTATCTATTTCTGATTGTAATTTTGTATGCGTTATATAATAAAAGGAAATCAATTTATGTAAAAAAGATCAGTTATTTCCATTTATAAAAATGTAATTGCATTTATTTATATGTCAATGAAAAAATCTATTTCAAAGATACAATTTGTTAATTTATGTATATTATCCTTTATGAATAATTTTCTCTTTGCGTTTAGAAAAAAGCTATAATTCCAATTTCTTTATGATTCTTTTGTATGGTAATAAAAATTCATTTGATAATAAAAAATAATTTTCTTGCTTTTTCATTTTTTACTCGTATAATATTTTTATTTTAATCGAACTTGTCTTGCGTTTATAAAATAATTACTTTTATTAACCTTTATTGCATTCTTTTAATTTTACTTTTATAGATTTCGAATCGCCCGCGTATAGTTTAATAATAGTCAGCGTGCCACCGCTAGTTACCGACGCGACCATGATCGCGCGACATCATCTGGTTTTAGCACACGCGTCTCTTTACATTTTTTGTTTTTGGTATGCTGGTGGAAGGGTCTCATGCAGAGAATCGTCGTTGTGGCAGGACACAATAAAGTATAATTCAATATAATCAGTTTTATTATTTTTATATTAAAAGAACTCGCCTTCACATACGCGCGTGGCACAAATCACAACGGAACAATATTATTCTGTAACATATTTGGTCTTTCGAGCCGGACGGAAATATCGATCTTCATGTACATCGTGTGCAAAGCCATATTAGCACACATTTCAAGGCATAGTTTCGAACAATTCATTCTGATGCCTGAGTTGCAATCACATTGTCACAATATTATCTGAATACACATTATGGTTTGGAACATTTATCCTCATCCACATACAAAAATTGGCTAAATTGTACATCATCAAAGCAAACATTGGATGCTTCAGTAACAGTTCGAGATTCATAAACTTGCCCTGATCCCACCGTATTGAACAAGGAGGACGTTGTACATCGCAAACATTTCGGCAGCATCTCACAGAAGAGTATTTACTTACATACAAAAAAAGAATTGGAAGGCAACATCGAGACATCATTCGCGTCGGAATTACAGCCAACAAATCAAGGCATTAACCGACAATTGTCAACATCGCGTTGACGAATTGAGTGCTTATAATAACGTATTTATTATCCATAATTGGTGTAAGTTAACATTTTTAATTACTGTATAACGAAATGAATCTTATGGAAAGCGAAACAAAAAAAAGACTAAAGCAGCAAGTATAAAAGCAGCTCATAAAATATTTAGAATCTATATAATATTTACATGCGACGAAGTTCGAATTAACCGAGCATTAGAAAAAGGTAGCGAACTTGTTTGAGCAATATGATGAGGTACAAGCACGATTTGAATGTTTGACGTTAGACACGAATACAAATTTGACTGCCACTCATGCGAAAGATAGCGTGTTGAAGAAGCGTATTTTCAGCTCGAGGCTTCATACGAACAGCGTATTAATTTAGTTAATCAATCTCAAGTAAAGCCATAATCGACCATCAGCTCTTAGTCCAGGCATATATCGATATAATTCAGAATCAAATATTGCCAAAGATAGAGTTGTCTGTCTTTTCAGGATTATATGAATATTGGTATTGCATGACTCATTTGACAAACTAATTCATGCAAATAGTAATTTATCGCCTATTCAAAAATTTTATTACTTACGCTCTTTATTAAAAGATAAGGCTGCAAAGGTTATTATATCTTTCGATATCACAACGGACAATTACGCAGAGGCATGGCAGCTGTTGAACGAACGTTTTGACAAAAAGCGTATAGTACAAATATATATCAAGACTTTTGTTTGAGGTTATTCCAATACATAAGAAAAATTGTTCGGCATTGCGTGGACTGGATAATATACTCAAACATTATAGAGCCTTTAAGGCATTAAAAAGATCCGTTGATACAAGGGATGATATGGGATGATACATTTAGTTTGTTTTGCTAATTAAACTTGATTCCTTTACAGTGGGAGACTTCCTTTACAGTGGGGTAAGAATGGGAAGCGAGTCAAGTAGAGGCTTTAGAACAGTCCATTGAAGGTTCCAGTACGCTAGAGAAGAAGAGTCACTCGAAAGAATGCACCGCGAGAACTCCCGCAATCGTTGAAAGCGCTGATTTCGGATGATCCAAAGCAATCATTGTGAAAATTAGCATCGATTATTGGTGTAAGCAACAATGCGTCGAATTACCGAGGAGGCCCTTCGATACAAATACACATGAAAGATACAACAGATGCTCTCTGAAGCTGCCAAGACAAACTGAGTTGCTCGCTTCGGCTCCCATTCTAGCCTCCCGACAAATTTAAATCCCTTGTACTACTACTATATGGAGCGTAGTTGAAAAGGTTACAAACAAAAATCTCGGCATCCCAATGTAATGTCATTAAGGACCGCTATTGAGGCAGCATTCGTCGGTATGGACAGCGCTACATTACACCGTGCGTGCGAACGCGTCAGACCGAGAATAAAGGTCGTCATTCATGCTGGGGAATATAATCGAATAATTGTGCTCTCCCCCATTGTCATGTAAAAGGATTTTTTATAATATTTAATTTCATTAAAGACATTTTATTTAAAGAAATTGTTTGATTTGTCCGGATTTTGGTGACGCACCTTGTATATAGGTAAAGCTGATTGTATCATTTGTATTAGACTGCCTGTATTTCATGTATTCGTAATATTGTTTTAAATTTACTTATTCAGAACCTAGTCAAAATCTAAAATTTACTCTACTATTCTACAGGTTAGGTTAAATGGCTTCAAATCAGCTGCTTAGCTGTCGCTTCGCCTATTGTTGTGTAACTGATACTCTACAATATCAAATCTTATTGTATTTCTATCTATTTACTTTTATATTTAATTCAATTATTTTTTATGTATGTCCCTTATTGAAAATTGCTCATATTTATGTGCTCAAATAATTCAACTTTTTGTAGAATTCGAAGTTTTAGTTTTTTTTTTCGAAACTTTAAAAACTCTGAAGTCATTTTTTTATATTAATTCATTATGAAAAATTATAATTTTTTAAATCAAATGCCATTTTTACTCAACTTATGAGTTTTTCGGTAATTAAAAATTATACTATATTTTACTTTTTTCCAAAATGAAGTTTCAATATTTATTCTAGAAAGTTGAAAGTATGTTGGTGAATTTTTAGAGATTTTTTTAATCATTCTGAATAAATATAAAAACGAACGGATTCTAATAACTCCCGTTCGTATGGATGAGGCATTAAATTGTAGCTAAATTGTAGTACGATAAGGGTTAATTTAGAAAGGAATTATTTTAAATAATATCGTTATGTAATAAAATTTAGGTACCTATATATTTATTTTTTCCAAAAATTTTATGCATATGTATACATATTCAACAAATTGCAGTTAAATTTTGATTTTAATTAACGGGACATATTGCAGTATAGAAAACAAGCAAAAAATAATTTCGGGAATGTAATTTTTTTTAATATTTAATCCTATGTGTATACTAGAAAAAATTTAATAATAGTTAATGCATTTTCTTTAGTGTGTTAATACAATATTTAGTAAATATTAAATAATGAAAAAATTATGAAACATACTAATAATACAATAATCAACGTTTAGTAATAATAATAATAATATAAAATATTATTTAAAAAGTATAGTTAGCGTTTGTTATATAAATCGAACGTTTGAAATTAAAACTACTTCAGCAAAACTTTAGTAATTATCATTTAGACTTGATTATTATTATCAGACTTTTTTCAGTGTACTAGTGGCTAAGTCTCATAAATAACTAATTCATAACTTTTAATCCAAAGATACAGATTCTTTTCATTTAAACATCGATAATTACAATGTGGAATAATTTTCACTGCGTACCGACAGTCCAGCCTCGAAGTAGGTAAGTTGTTTCAGAGCGACAATTGAGACACTTGGCTCTTGATTGGCAATTGGGACACGGGAAAAATTGCGGTAGACAGAAGGACATTTTTCACGTGTCAGTTTTCGGGATTCCGAAGATTCCACACGCATTGAATGCGCGTCGTCCTTCCATGTGCCAATTTATCCCTCGAAGCTCTTTTTCTGTTTCCTTTTTCTCTTCTGCTCCATTTATTCTTCTCATCGGATATACACACCAAACTAGTCTGACCATGCGGCTGCATTTTATATCAACGGGGTGTTTCTGCTCGTTGCAACATCTGCACAATAGACTGCCTGTAAATAAAATTTTGGATTTCTTTGCGGTACAGTGGGTTCTTGAAAGTTTTTAAAAATGCAGCCAAGAAGATGAAAACTCGATTTGTTGCAATCGACGCATCCTGAAATATCTATCATATTCGTGCGTTTAACAATGATGTGACGTTACTCGAACGCCAGTTTATTCGAATGCGTATGGTATAGTATAATATCTACATGTAACAGATGTGCATAACTTTTAAGCGTAACACTTTTATCCAGTATCAGGTTAAAGGATCCTTTATTTAAAGTCCATTCTATATTTATCTTAGACGCAAGTCGATTGCAAGTTACGATAGTCAATTTGAAGCATTGATTTCAAAATGCAAACTTCTAATGTAGAATGGGCTTTTGACGAGTCGAACGTCTCAGTCCGTTTGTTCTGTACACACACATTCTGCGCACGCACATTTCAGAGTTTCATAATAATTTCAATACTAATGTGCGCGAATATGAATAATATAGTCATGAAAGAATTGAGTTTTTTGATAATACAAAACGATGAAAATGCAAAGAGATTGACAGAAGATTGAATAAAGCAATAAAATAAAATATGAGAATATAAATATGAGATGATTTTGTTGTTTATGTATTAGGAACTAAGATGTCATTTCGTAAATCTGATTATGATTAGATGAGTTTTAAATATAAAAATTTCTAACATGCGGGAGCTGATAGGAAACTGTGGGAGCACACAATTATGGCAAGAGAAGATATAGACGAAGGTATAGAATATAATGTAAGACCTTCTATGTGCTCTTCGTTGTAAAGAGGGCGAAATAAACGACGCAGGAGTGACGACGTATCCGTCGAACGAGATATTTTTATCGAATTTTATGCCGCGGTGGGCGCAAGCCCATTTTTCATAATTTCGGCGTTCCCGAAGGCGCGAAAGAGGGAGCGATGAAGGAATCGTAAGAAAGTAATAAGGGCGGTTCTTTAGGCCGCCGGTAGCATCACTGAGCACCGTCATCTTTGCAGCTTGGAGGACTGGAGTCACCCAGTCTTCCAACCAAAGTTATGTCTGATTATCTGAAGTTTTTAATTATTAATTAAAATTAAAGACTTTAGATGGAACTCCTACTAGAATTAGTAAAAAGAAATATTTTATAATATAAAATATATATATATATATATATATATAAAGTCATTTTGTCTATTAAGATTCATAATGCTTTCTTAGAATTTTAATTTTAATATATAATTAAAGTAAAATTAGCAACGAAAGCAAAAAAATGAATCTTAATGTATACGGGTAATTTATATACATGAGAAAAACAGAGAGAGGGCGAGAGCGAGAGAGTGAGAAAGAGAAAGAGAGAGAGAGAGAGAGAGAGAGAGAGAGAAAGAGAGAGAGAGAGAGAGAGACGATGGACGAGGATGTCGATATAATTTCGTCGTTGTTGTTGAATGTCGATGGCAACGATGATACTGGACAACGATGATGACGACGACTTTGATATATTGATATAGTAAATACGCACACGTATGAAGAGATATATTATTAATCATATAAGATGTTTAACACTACAAAATATCTCAACATAATATCTCAATAAAACATCTTTTTTAAAAAAGGTAAAAAAAGGCGTCAAGTGTGCGTATATCTTCTATAAATTCATAAAAAACTGTATATAAGCAAAAAAAAATCATTACATAAATAATATAATTCAAGTGATAAAATTGTTAATTTTTCATTATAAATTATCCCTCCGTAATACGTACGTATGTATTAAAAAAGAATGAAATAAAATCTTTAAATTGCGCAAATTGCAAAAAGAATATATATTTTCTTGCAACATATAACATATACTAATGTACTTTGTAAATTGGAAAAAATATATATATATATATTTTATTGCAACATATAACATTTAATTAACGAGAAAAAGTGATACGTACCTTCATCTTTTTATTCATAAAATAACGAAACTTTTTGTGTAGAAAAACTTGGCACTGCTAGATCTCAAAATATAATTAGGTGATCATCAAATAATACCGAATAAGAAAAATAATGAAAAGATTTAAGGACAAAAATGAAGTGGTCTAATAATATACAGTGTGTTTGTATGTACGAGCAAATAATTAAAAATACCAAATGTGAAAAGTGAAGAGGTTTAAGAAAGAGAATGAAGTGAATTAATATACAGCGTGTTCATATGTGCGAGAAAATTTAGATGGATATGCGGCTTAGATTTAATATAGGATAAATATTTATGGTGTACGTTATATATTGTAAAAGCATATAAAGATAGATAATTTCATTAAAGATAGATGATTTCAGATTTGTAAGACATGTAAGGCGGTTTAAATTAAATTTAAAAGTAGATTTAAAATTAATTATAATTGTATAATTGTAAGTATAATTGTAATTTTAATTGTAATTGTGATTGTAATTTTAATTAATGTTAATTAATGTTAATTAAACAGTGAACACCGTTTATTTCTTTAATGTAATATTTACTATACTATTATATTCGGAGTACAAATTAGTTCGGTCCGTTTTTTGTGCATTTATTTCAAAACAAAATGAATGAACAGATCAATTAAAGTATTGTCCATCGCTGCTTACTACTTTTTCCCATCTCTCAGGCAATTTTCG
>Ga0157363_1006378_pt1 | contig 11076 bp, 3 predicted proteins | sample AttsexASBM1_FD_111477 | JGI IMG/M metagenome (GOLD analysis project Ga0157363, IMG submission 111477) | Fungus gardens microbial communities from leaf cutter ant in Ribeirão Preto, State of São Paulo, Brazil - Atta sexdens ASBM1 | ecosystem: Host-associated > Fungi > Mycelium > Unclassified ...
GATAGGTATGGGAAGATATATACAGTTTGAGAGGGGGGGATGTGGAGAGAGATATAGAGAGACGCAGAAAAAAAAAAAAAATATATATATATATATATATATATATATATATATATATATATATATATATCCATGGGCAGCGTTTTCCGCTATATGTATATAATAAATACGATATGATAAAAGGTAGACTTTTTGAAAGCTTTGCGGTAAACTAAAAGTAAAGTTTAAGAGATTCACGCGATGTATTTTGCAGATATAAATTATAGTAGCATTTTTATTCAAAATATTTCAATGCATATATTCTTCTACTTTCTATTTATTTGTTTATTATATATTTATATCTTGCGACAAATATGTATAAAGAAGATTTTGTTGAAATATCTCAATTTTAGTTAGATACAAATAAAAAATAATTTTGTTTGATCATCAAAATAATTATATAAGACGAAGTATGATATCGCTGCAAAAAGTTTTAACTTCCTAGTAACCTTGATATATCATACATAATTATTTTGGTTAGGGAATTTTTTTATAAGATTTTAGTAAGCAAGCTATTGATGTTCAACAAAATTCTTTTTAGATCTATTTAGCCAAATTCTTATAGATAATTCAGCAAAATTATTTTTCCCGTGTAGGCTTAATCCAGTTTTACTTGAAATTCGTTCATTTGTTTAATTGTAATTCGATTTGATCATTTTATTTATCACATATTATGCAAAATCTTTTTCGAAATTCACGTAAATATTAAAATGGCTGAATCAAGAAAATTCCATCAACCACGCGGTAGTGTGAAAAAGCTAAAGTTTGTTGCATGGCAACCCGTATCTGACACTGTACGACACGAACGACAAGCAATCTCTCTGGGAGCCGCCAGTCATGTATCACGTTGTAACGCCGGCGTTTCATCGCTCGTAGTTTCACGCCGCGATCTAATTCTCTCTGTATGCTATTTCGGAGGACGCGAGCGCGAATGTATTGGATATGTTCCACGGGGACCGAATGATTAAAATTAGTGTGGAAACACCGGCACGGCGGACGTTCGATGGAGTTTCCTTCACTCACGACAAATGATTCACTAAGGAGATGGAACACACTCTCTCTCTCTCTCTCTCTCCCTCCCTCCCTCTCTCTCTCTCTCTCTCTCTCTCTCTCCTGTTCCTCCCGCACGCGCTTCGGGGTGCCATACTCCATCTAATCTAACTTGAGTACGTTCTCGTCATTACTCAGCGAGTTCACTTATACGTAAACGCTCGCTTCTCTGGAAATTGGACGACGAACGGAGCATCTATCGGATGTATCCGCGATTATATTGTTCACCGATATCCGTGTATATGTATATGTATGTTTCTATGTGCTGGAGTAATTTAATGGTCCGTCGTCGAAGCACTTGGGACATAATCGCAAATAGTTAATGAGTATGTTTGTATACCTATTGGAAACTGGGTAAGGTGCTGAATACATTATTCAAATGGCAAATCGGTCAGGACATTATTTTCTCATGCAAATCAGAGAATTAAAAATTCACGTCCTATATTTATTTACGACATTATAATTTTATTATAATGTTTGTTATTATAATGTTATTATAATTATAAATATTTTTATCTGAGCATTAAAAATTTATATATATATATATATATATATATATATATATATATTTTTTTATCGTTTGATTCTCAAAGGAAACTATTTATTCATTTCTCGCAGTTCATTCGAAAAAATCCGCGTGCCATTTTCGCGGTCGCAAATTTTCGTATTAAGCACGTTTGCGAAACACTCTGCACGTAAAAGCTCACCGTCACATTAATGCTTTTCAATTTGCAACTCTGGAATGCAGCGCTATGGAATGATGTTGCGCACGGATGTCAAACGAAACGACTCGCAATTAGAGATGAAATTCGTTAACGAGCATGCATACGTGCGTGTTAATATACATTGTAATTGTTAACGAAGAGCTCTATGTCACTTTCTATCAAAATAGCAATACAAATCGGCTAAATTTATCAGCTTTGATCAAATCGCACAGATTGGTTATTTATTACCACGGTTATTTGTTGATGCTTGATTTCTCTGCGATATTGAATTAAATGTCGTTCTGCAATGTTCTTCGATCCTTAGCTAGAAAAATTTAATTGTCTCTTTAATAATTTACTTCATATTATTATGGAAAATAATATTCTCAATTATATTATTTGAAAACTTTGCAAAGAATTATATTTATTTTAATATTACAATTACAACAATTGATAACATTCATTATTGTACAATTTAATTGTTACGGATAAACCATAATAATGAACAAGTTGTTAATGTCAGAAATAATAGCACAGTTGTACGAATGTAATCGCAACTTTAGCGCAGTATATCAAAACTGCTTTTTATATTGTAATGAAAAAGTAGCAGATTTCAAGGATGAAGAAAAGAAACGCTCGGTTTTCCATCAATCGATACAAGATCCTTTTCGCTCGAGTTTTCACCCCGCGAGAAACTATCCCCTGAGATTTGTAGAAACAGGCCAGAAACGAGATTTCTACAACCTGATTCAAATAGGAAAACAGTTCGTTTCCTCATTCGAAATCCATAGAGCGGAGAAATGTGCGTATGTGAATCAATACGGCAATTTTTGGTGACTTCTTTGAAATGTTTGCCATTTTGTACGAGGTGTAAAGAATTACAACTTTCCTCGAAAGAGTTTCTGGAAGAACGTTCGAGTTTCTCCGTCTTTTCTGAATCTTACGGAAATCTTACAATTATTAAAAGAATTTATATCTGTCTGATAAAACATTTAATGAAGGAGAATTGAATGAAATTTAATATCATTTTTACATTAGATAATTTTTTTTTTATTAGAATATTATATTTGATAAATTTGATGTCTTACAAAATTTAACGAAAATGTCAGAGATATAATTTTATAAAGTATTAAAGTTAAATGTGTAAATTTTTATAAATATCTAGTAATTTAATCTTTATGGAATCATTTATATTAAATGTAATGGATATTATACGATAAACGTTAAGCTTGTAGAAGCTTTCAAGTTCCCAGTTTTTAGACGCGTGACTTCGTTACATCGATACTATTATGGCCTGATCCACTTTTTTTATCTGGTCACTCAACGCGTTACAATGCTCTGATATGTGACGATTTCCATTTTCGCTTTATGGACCTGTTTGTGAGTGATAAAGTAAACGCTAGAGAAAAACGCGAATCAATAAAAGCCATTTACAGATCAAACAATAGCGTTTTAGTAAAGCCGTGTCCTTTTAAACACAAATTCGATGTTATCCATAATTGCATCATAAGCTATTTTTTAGAAAAACAAAAACCAAAATTGCGATATGCAATTTATCGATTAAGCAAATATAAGAGAAATAAATTCATTCAAATGAAATAATTTCCTTCAATGAATAAAAATTTAACACGTATTGAGACGTTATTCTTCTACAAGGAAATTTGAATCTGTATAACATGAATCTTGACTAAGTAAACAGTAAAAGTAGTTTTTTATTGTCAATCCGAAAGTTGCGTCTTGTGAAAAGTAATTTTTTCCAGACATAAAGACGCGGTAAAATACGTGGAAATTGTTCGAAATTTGCATGTCTCGGTCGAGTTATTACTTTTCAGTTTAAAGTGCTCGAAACTCGTATCCTGACAATATTTACGACACCCTTTCCTCCCTCGAAAGAGAGAACACGGAGCTGTGCCCGCAACGTCGTGCTACGTGCTTACGTTTCTCCGTCAAATTAAAGTAACATTGGCGTTGCGCTACGGCAACGCGGATGCAGCAGCCGCCGCAGCACCGCTCGATTTCCTGCGTCCAAACAACAACTGTCATTATTCAATGTCGACTGTCACGAGAAACCATTTATAATGCGTTGCGCGAGCCAGAGGGCTGGCTATAGACAACTCGTTAGTATCGGTTATCGACATTAACAACGGGGGCGCGTTGCGACGTTTGCGCCAGGCGGCGGTGACACAGCTTCGCTTAACACCGCTTTCGAATCTCTGCGGGGCAATAATGTTACGCATTTACCGTCACCGATTAATATCCTAGGGGAATGTCTGTGAAAGCACTTAACTGTTATTTGAGAGGAAACGATAATCGGAGATCTTGACCGAAAGAGATTTTCTTGATTGTCTTCTTTTTCGAATAGAATCAAATTGATAATTATTTAATGTGACTGAAGTATAGATAAATAAGATAATTTTAACTTTCTGCTTTTGCAGAAACAGTACCAAAATACTATCTGAATATTTTATGTAATATTACAAAAATATGAAGCGAGGTTGATTGAACCGCATAGAATTGGAATGTCTCTTATATAATATTGATTCATACTCAAGTTAGCAAAGGAAAAAGTACGTGAATACATTTTAACTTGAAGCTTTCACGGTGAACATTAAAAATACATAAACGTATTTGATATGCTATTTTTACGTCGTGTCAATTTATACTGCAGAAGCATATGTGACCGAGCGATGCACTCGAAAAATGTATTGGCGGGAAATACTGTAGATTTATTGAAAAAACTCTCTCTCTCTCTCTCTTCTTCGAAAATTCATGTTATTTTCTCCATTGTCATTGTTACAATTTTACTTAGAATTTAAATAAAAATATTGTTAATTAGATGCATTACAAATACATTTTAGTAATCCTTTAAGTGTCACAATGGGCTAATTAGTTTCGTAAAAGATAAGAGATTTAATTTATGACAACTATGATTTTATATTAATTTATGATAATATGAGAAACATGTGAATGAATATGAAATTCATGATTATTCCAACAGACGAAAAATCGTAGAGATATTTCGCGTGCCGACGATAATTCGTGAGCTAGTACTTGGTAATTTATAATCCTCCCCTGCGTTAACCTCGCTAACGATTACTAATTCTGCGGCCAAGCCAATTAGGATTTTAAATGAGGTGGAACCCGAGGGTTCATTTTTCCTCTACTCTTACCGTTTTTTCCATTCGCGTAATATTCATTGTAACGTTTGTTGTACATCCTTTTTACTTAAATGTTTTAGAATCTATATATTACTCGCGTGCTAAAAAATTTAGTCCTGTACATTTTTCTTTAGATAGATACAAATGCAACATGCATTCAAATATAGTGTTATAAACGCAATGAGATTATATAGTGCATTTATTATATTGATAAGTATTTATATGTATGAGAAAAATATTTTAATACATTGTTTTTATATTTATTTGATAGTCAATATTTTTGCATCTTTCAAGATTTACATAATTACAATTTTTTATCAAGTGTCATTAAGATGTAATTGCGTTTGAACAAAAGAATGATTCAAGATAAAATGCTTGTTAAGTAATTTAAAAGAGACTGTAAAGACAATCTGTCGTATTAAAGCATTCCTTATCAATTTATCGTTCTTCTGGTAGAAAATTCTGTACTTGCCATAGAACGAAAGGAATGCGAGAAAGGAGTTTCTCGCGGCATGTGTCTAAATCCTCGCTGGTATTAGTGTCTTCCGTCGTCTTTCTTTTTCCGGTATAGCCGGTCTAATCCTAATGGAGCAGCAGCTTGCTCAACGTGGTCACGTTCACCGGATCCTCTTCCGGAAGGAGGAAGGTTTATAAATTTTCCAAGCCCACTTCGCGATTGCACGTCTACGTATATTCCTCTCGTACAACTCCCTCATCCTCGTTTCATTTCAGTTATAACCAAAACCGGTGGCTATAAATAGCAACTGTAACCAAAATATGATAAAAGAATTACAATTTTTTAAAGAAAATATTACAATATTGTATTTGAATTGCATGTTGCATTAGTATCTATTTCAAGAAAGAGATAAAAATGCACAGGTTTAAATTTTTTACCACGAATAACAATGCACAGATTTTAAAACATTCAAGTGAAGAAGATATACAACAAAGATTACGATAAATATACGAATAAAAAGTGTACTAAAATAACGAAATGTTAAATTAGAAATTCTCATTATTAACAAACATTTTCGTTTTGCACCTCAAGTCTTGTGTTTTTACAGAATGTTTATAAGAGAGTACTCGAGAGTATGCGTGTTATTAAAATGAAGTATCGTAAATACTTTACGGTAGTCGATCGCGTCTCGGGCGAAAGATAGATTAAATAAAAAAAAATTTTTCAGTTAAGCGTGATAATGCTCCGCCGTTGGTGAGCATCGATATTATTGGAAAAAAATTTCCTCTCAACGCTGTGCAAACTGCAACTACGCCGCCGCGCAAACGAGCTTTGGATCATATTTACCCAACGTGAACCGTGTGCGAACGACTTGATTGCATTCAAAAACACGCGCATTTGTCAGAATAACATTTTCGTATATGCGAAGAGTGATATCTCCGCACGTTCGTCTCGTTTCTCCATTCACATTCTATCCTCATATAATCTCTACTTCTCCTTTTTTTTTAAGTCGAATTTACATTTCTAGAGCTGCAAATGTAAATTATAATTCTAATTAGCAATTACAATTGGCGGTGACTGAATACGCAACTATGTTAATTTTGTATATATTTATATAAATCTACGAGAGAAAATACGATGGAATTATTTATGTAATTTACGTAAATTCGTAAATTTTATATGTGACTATTCAATTGTATCAGAATATTAACACTCTTTAGCTGTGATTCCAATTCAAAACGAAAAGGATTGTTTTGTTGAAGTTATCTAAAAATTTAGTAAGATACAGATTTAAAAATAATTTTGTTGGATTATCAAAATAACTAGAACATTCGAGCTAGTTATTAGAATGTCAATATTTTTTGTACGTTATGCTCGAAATTTTTATGTAATTATTTTAATGATCCAACAAAATTATTTTCAATTCTGAATATACCTAAATTTTTAGATACTTCAACAAAATTGTTTTTATATTCATGTTTTTAATTTTATCAACTCGTTTATTTCAATCGACTAAATAATATTTCCTAAATACTACTTCTTTTTTTGTTAATAATTTTAGTAATCTAATAATCATTGAATTATTTATTATTAATCTATTATTGATTTAAAGCAATTTGCGTTAATAATAAAATTCTGCAGTCATCAGAATTCCTTCGTGAAGATGCTCCTTGGTGCATCTCGTGATCTGCTACTGAAAATGCTGACTATTACAATTGATGGTAACTGCAGCTTGAGAATTGCAGCGATAACAATTGTGTGCAGTGACTGGGACGTAACTTGTTCTGTTTAAAATGAAATCATGTAGGTATTATCTCCTTCGCGAGACAAGAAGTTCACCTTAATTTTAACTTCTCCTGAAATTTGATTATATTTATACTTATATTATGTTTATATTGTTATTCATTTATCGACAGAATAATATTTTATTTAAGGAAACTTTTTATTCATGTATGTTTAATCTAAATTTTAAACAAAAGCAATGCAATTTTGTATCATATCGTTAAAATATTAGTACCGTTATAAAAATCTTAATTATTATAAATCATAATATTAAAAAAATCTGAATACATGAAACATTCATAACGAATAATATGGAAATTATACATATAAAATAATAAATTTATACAGATATATGAGTAGTGAATAAAAATATGAACAGTATAATGAATAAAATGTACCTTCTGTATGTTTAGATACTTTATATAATGAATACTTCAGTTAATTGAATCTTCATAAATAATTAATATCGCATAAAAATAAGGCATGTATGATGTTCATGAAAAAAAAAATATATATATATATATATATATCTATACATATTAACAAAACAAACAAAATATGTCATCGCCGATATTGGCGAAACGCCGCGTTGCGGAAGCGGAACAAGCTCAACTTCGAAAAAATCGTAGTTGGTCGCGATGGCTGTAACCAGTAATACTATACCGAGTAACGAGGAATCACGAGAGAACAATAAAACGCGGTAAAGCACAACGAGGCGAAAAAGAAGGAAAAACGGTTAAATTAACCGGTCGCGGGCAATTCGTTTTCAATTACGTGTACAGTTGCGTGAGAGGGATGAAAAGGAAGGAACGAAAGCGATCTGAAGAGGAGACCAAATCGGAATTTTATGGTCGTAAACCGTAGCGGGCAGGCACGAGCAACGGACCGAAAATTATGGTATTCGCCTCACCTTCGACGAAGCGCACCGTGCCGTGCCGCGCTACGCTATCGAGACTTCTGAAGTGACTCGTAAAGAACAGACCACTCCACTCCGGATACGCCAGGATAACCGGAAAACTGGTAACGAGATCGCCTCCTGTGCCATTTATCGCTGTGCAGATAAGCGAGTGCCGACTGCCTCTTCTCTGCGCGATCTCATTTTTCATGCGTGTTGTATGATCATAATTTTAACGCAGGTGTACCACGCGGTCTATCAAATCCCCCATATTTTTAATTATTTTTAATATAATACTCAAAATAGAAAATAGTGTATTTATATTTATCAGTTGGATCAAATTCAACCAAGATTTCATTTGTGTTGCTTGATTTATAAGTAAAGCTGGAAGCATTGAATCTCATTTATTTTCCACTGGAAAAACGCTACTAATTTATTGGATTGGCAAGAAAGTAATTGCGTTTTTTTTAACTCAAAGTTGTATATACAATATCTTCGTCAATAATGAATGAAATTTAAATTTAAAAAAAGGATTTTAAAGTTTGAAATCTCTATTTTTAAAAGCTTTTCACATTTTTTAAGTTTATATAAGTTTGATAATTTTTACATACCAAAAATTACGAGCTGAAAACGATTGAAAATTTTCTTCTCACTTTGTGAATTTGTAACGTGTCCAAAATAAATTTGAGAAAATTTTCAACTATCTATCGTGAAAGCTTGATACTTTCCCTATAAAATCGTTTTTTTTTAAATATTCCTACGATTTTTGGTTACTGAGTTATCGCGAATTAAATAAAAGGAACATTTTGACTTTAACTTCGCTCCGTTAAAAATTGTCGTATCGCAATTTAAAAAAGAGATTCTTAAAGCTGAAACTTTACTCTATCATGATATATTTATATTGGTTGATAAGAAAGTAATTGCGGTTTTTACTGATAGATGCCTTTTAAAAAAACGCAATTACTTTCTTGCCAACCTAATAAATATAAGTTTCATGTTCCATGGTATCATTCATTCACAGAAAAAATGATTTTATTGAAATATCTCTAAAAATTTAGGTAGATACAAATTTAAAAATAATTTTATTTGACTTTTTTAAATTTTATTTCACTCTATATGCTCGTATTATTGTAATTAACTTTAAATTTAAAGAGTCTAAAATTATTTAATTTTAAATTTTATTTGAATTATTAAAATAATTATGTACAGGACATTTAAACTGATTGCTAGAATGTTAACATTTTTTATATTATTATCAACGTTTAAGCGTTCTACGTAATTATTTTGATGGTTTTGATTTTCAATAAAATTATTTTCAGATCCGTAATAATTTAGCAGCTAGCTAAATTAGATACTTCAGTAAAATCATTCTTTGAATGTGTTGAAATTAACATTTAGTCGATGAGTTCGATATTGATCCTTTTTTCAATTATACGAATTTATGTAATTCGGCGTAATCATCGCACTTTTCACACGAACCGAAAAATTTAACGATTTGCACGCGTAGGCGTTCTCGCAATTTCGTCGCGTATGTATTCTACGATGTCGCGCGCTGTCGTTATTTCCGTTTGCGTCGTAACGACAGATATGTACAATTAAAGCGATTTAAAGGGATTCAATTGCTTCCATTTTGCGCCAACCGCGCGCGCGCCGCAATGCGGACGAGCGTCGTAGGTGCCGTATCGCCGCGCCGGCCGTATAAATTGAAACAACTGTTTTCCCAACGGCGAGCTAAACGCCGGGCAAATTAAAGAGCGTGTTAGAGTAAACGCGTGTGCGGAGGAATACACCAGTCGACCGGGGGAAACAAGGACGGTGGGTTTACACGGTTTTATCGTTTGCATTTTTTTCCAAGCGTGTTTTCATTATTCACTGTCGACGCGACGACCGTTTGATCGATGTGGGCTCGCGGAAATCCACGAAATTAAGCAAATAACGCCAGCAAACAATATTGAATACAAGGTAAACGCAGTTTATTGGATTAAAAGAGTATTAGTGAGAGATGCAACATTCATATTTATTTAATATAACGTAAAAAATAGGTATACTATAGGTAACAGTCAAATTTCTTTCCTGTCATTATAAGTCTCTTCTTTTTATTTAGATTGTTTAAAATATCATTAAATCTATTAATTAGTAAATACAGTTTCGAAATTATACGTGGATAAAGAAAGAACAATTTTGTTGAAGAATTTTATCTTAAAATTTAACTAGATATAGATCGGAAAATAATTTTATTTGGACTATTAAAATAACTACGCAAGACGTTTAAATTAGTTATTATTAGAATGTAAAAACTTTTTGAGCACTGTTATCAATGCTCAAGCGTTATGTAATTATTTTGAGAGTCTTATTTTTATATCTAGCTGAATTTTTAGATACTTTAAAAATCCGTTCTTTTTGTATAAATTGACAATTTGTTGGGTTACATTAGATTTATCTGTAACATAAATATCGCTAATAGGAAATTAGCCGTCGCTTTCGATTGCATTCTAGATTTGCAGAATCGTTCTCAGGAATCAAAATAAAAAGGCTCATGAATAGACAAGACTGATCTTTACTCATGCAGTAGCAGAGACATCATCGCATTAGGCATTCATCTTATTCTACGACGATGCTAAGAAAATAAGTGCGAGAATGACACGAGTGTCACACGATGGTTTCTCGGGACAGAATTTCCCGTCTTGGCGTTAAACACTATTCCCATTCATCGCGTCGTCGTGAGGAGGCATCGGGGATTTACACTTGACAAGCTATAAAAAGGTGGCGACGAGCAGCTCGTGGAAGACGAGAAGACGTGAGCGGGATATTCACCCGTATTTTTCACGGCGTCATGACCACGACAATTTTCCATCGGCTCTAACGCGAAAACAAATGTCCTCCTCGTCCGTACTGTCGCCATCAAAAAAAAAAAAAAAAAAAAACACAGGACCCCAAAATCTTTAAAAACATTAAAGTAAATATATTAAAAAAATTTAAAAAAAAAACACC